>Ga0335398_10001027_pt1 | contig 48917 bp, 63 predicted proteins | sample BON03_FD_205742 | JGI IMG/M metagenome (GOLD analysis project Ga0335398, IMG submission 205742) | Freshwater microbial communities from Lake Bonney liftoff mats and glacier meltwater in Antarctica - BON-03 (spades assembly) (version 2) | ecosystem: Environmental > Aquatic > Freshwater > Ice >... | reverse complement strand
CATTCCCAGCGTCGGATACTACAAAATTAGATGACCCTGTGGTTGTGAATGCATGGACTCTGTAGAATCTTCCTTCACTGTAAGTGTCTGGAAGTATTGTTCCGCCAGTAGCAATAATGGGAATAAAAGTTTTTTCAGCAAGTTTGTAATTATGAGTGTCATAGACTAATTCAACAAAATAAAACTTTTTTACAAAATCAGCACCAAAGTTACCGCTAGCTGGGAACGTGTACTCGAGCATTTCAAAACGTACGTAACTGGAGTCCTTCACATGAACAATATCTTTATCAATCGATACACCAATCTTGGTGAACCTTTGAGTACCTGAACCGCCAGATGGAGCAAGGAATGCGGTATCAGTTGGCAGAGCCTTAAGTCTTATGTTGTAAAGATCCCCAGAACTTTGTGCAAATTGTGCAATAAAGTATGTTGTATTATTTGTTAGCCCAGTTGCTGCAGCACCTGTAGTCGTGTAGAAAACCATAGCGCCTACATAGTAATCAAGTCCTGCACCTGCAGTTGTGCCAACCAGAATGCTCTCTGCTGTATATCCTAAAACAGTAGAGATACCGTTTGAAGCAATATTTCCTGTATACCCCTGATTGCTACCGTCAAATTCAATTGAGGCTCCCTGCTCGACAGCGAGTGTAATCTGAGTAACTGGGTTTACGTTGTTACCAGCAAAAGTACGTGCTTGATTTGCAAGTTGGAATGTTCCAGATAATGATGCGGTAATGGGAATTAGATCGCCATCAGGAGTAGCACTTACTTGAAATGTTGAGGTACTTGCTCCTAAGCCAGAAGTTGTCTTCAGATACACAACCCCGCGAGGGTTGGTAGTGAAGTAACCTGCTCCACCAGTTACTGCGTAATACAAAGGTGTGCCTAGTGGCTGACCAGTAAAGTTCTCAGTGGTATGTGAAACTGTAATTGTATTTGTAGTAGTACTAACTGCAGAAATAGCACTTGTTACTCCACCAACTGTTGCAGAGTTTGACCAGTCAATGTTTAGGGTAGAAAGAGTGTTTGACCCATCGAAGGTTTGTGCAGTTGCAGAGTTAGTTGAATCAAATGACTTTGCAGCAGTATTTGCTGCCTGAAACTCTTGAGAGATTGTTGAGTTAAGGTTTAGGAAGTAAAACGGAGTATTTGTCTTAAAGCCGTGTGAACTTTCAGTTGTAACAGTTAATGTAGATATTGATTCATTATCTGTGACAATTCCAGCAGCATCAGCAACTCGAATCTGAGAACCTTGGAAAAACTCACCTGTAATGATAGATGAGTAAAGATCCTCAATTGACTCGCTGTTAGGCTGATTTGCTCTGCAGAGGTATGTAAAGGTAGTTGAGTTAGGAATTGAGTTAACAATGTATGAGCCATCAGCAGTTACTGACTTAGTTCCAGTTACTTGAATTGGGATGCCGACAGAGACTCCATGCTCAAGTGCTGAGATAACTGTAATTTCACGAGTACCAGCATTTGTAAGAATTGAAGTAATACCTGGAAGAGTTGTATCTCCACTCTTTGAAAAGAATGACGGAGTGTTATTGATTAACTCAACAGTTTCCCATTTGGTTGGCTGTAGACCGTATTCAAAGTCTGTGTCAATTAGGTTTTCAGGTTGACTGACACGAAGTTTAGTTACTGGATCAATGAACTCTTTTGGAAAACGAATCTCTCCACCAGTTCCACCACCACCACCAGTGCTACCACCCAAAAAACCAGGCATTAGATTACCTCTCCAATAGTTACTTTCATATTAAACACCTAACCACCAAGAGGTAGATACAGCGAGTGTCCCTTGCGAACCAGTCGGTCCAGTAGAACCAATAGTGCCACCAGCAGCCTGAATAAATAGTCCCCCAAAAAAGATGTAAGTTAGCCCTGTATTGGTATCAAACCAAGCATCGCCATCTGTAGATAATTCTACATCTGGTTGCGTAGGCGATGCAGTAAATTTACCTTGCGGACCTGTAGGTCCCGTAGGACCTGGTACGACAGATTGCGCACCTGTAGGCCCTGTAAATCCAACAATACCTCTTGGTCCCGTTGGCCCCTGAGGACCAGCTACCTGAGAATCAGCGCCTGTAGGTCCTGTAAATCCTCTAAAACCTTGTGGTCCCGTATCACCCTGTGGACCAGTTGGTCCTTGAGGACCTAGATCTCCAGTGGGACCAGTAGGGCCAGCTATTGTTGATTCTGGTCCTGTAACACCTTGCTCGCCTTGAGAGCCCGTTGCACCCGTTGCACCAGTTGGACCCTGAGCTCCCGTTGGACCTATTGCACCAGTAGGACCGAGCGGGGCTGTTCTTTTTACTTCCCAAACGGTGCCTGTCCAAATCCAAGTATGCCCGCCTGAGGTAAATTCTTCACCGACTTCGGCTGGAGATGGGAAATCAATTGCTGACACGGTCTGGTGTCTCCTTATTGGCGGTCTGGTGGCTAAAGTCTATTCTAACCTAAAAATTTAAAGTTAGATTAGTTTAAACCAGCGTTTAACTTGTTTGTGTAGGCTTCTGCCCATCGCTCAGCGGCTTCTTTAGATTCCCAAGGCCCGCTGTTATCTATTACATTACCATCAAACATAATTTTACAGATTGGTGGAGTTCCAGTAACTTCATATGTATACATTTTAATTCCTTATAGTGAGTAAGCTATTTTTCCAGCATTGCCGACGGCTACAGCTCTGTCTTCTGTCACAAGTATACTGTTTATTGTACTCGATCCGAAAGAAGAGGTTCTTTGATCCCATGAAGCTCCAGCATAAGATGTAGCAAGTTTTCCTACTGCACCAGCTGCTACAAAAGCCGTTCCGTAGATTGGAGCAACAGAAATTGTTCTAATTGTTGATGAACCAAATGATGTTGATGGATATGCCGATTGCCAAACAGTACCTCCATTAGAGATTGCAACCTTACCTAGATCTCCAATTGCAACATATCTATTTTCTACATCTGAAGAAATGTCATATATTGTATCTGTCACAAAACCAGATTCTCTAAGTATCCAAGCATTGTCTCCTGCAGTAAATGTAGCAAGTTTTCCTTCATAGCCAGCAGCTACAACTATGTCTTGCCCTGAGTACGTAACTATAGGAAGTCCGTTTATGTCAAATTCTGTACTCGATATAGTGTAAATTTTTCCTACATATACTGTGTTAATTTGCGTAGAACTAAAAGGTGTTGCAATTAAAGTCCAAGATATTCCATTTACTGAAGTTCCAATTTTTCCATCATTACTTACCGCATACCATTTATTAAACGCACTTGAGTAGGCTACAGACATAATTGTTGCTGATCCAAATGATGAGGAGCGCTGAGTCCAATTAATTCCATTTACAGATGTAGCAAGTTTTCCTACTGCACCAGCTGCTACAAATAAATTGTTTCCATAGCTTACTGTAACTATTTTTGCTGTTCCAAAAGAAGAATTTGCAACTAAAGACCATCCTGATGAGATAGTAGAACTTATTGACATTTTTCCAGCATCCCCCACTACAAGATACTTTTCATTTCCAAAGGCAACAGAGTTTATATTTGACAGACCAAAAGCTGTGTTAGTTACTTGAGCCCAAGATATGGGAGTAAATGATGTAAAATCTGTTGAAATAAATGCATGAGTCACTGTGTACATAATTTAAGACACTATGTTTCCAGTTAAAAGCCATCTATTCGAAGATAATTTAATTAGTGAAGCAACGCCATATTGAGATTTAATTTTTCTTCTACTACCTTCTGACACTAAAGTTACACCTACAGCTTCAGTTATAGTTACTTGCCCTTCCCCTCCTTGCACAAGAAGAATTTGAGCTCCTGTAGGGAAAAGTACGCTTGCATCCGTAGGAATAATAACTGATACAGCAGCAGATCCAATTGTTTGTACTAGATCCCCTCTATCATCGAGAGATAACGTGTAACTAGTTCCACTAGCTGAAGCAACTACTAGATCATAAAATGGTGGTCCAGGTACTACTGAATTAGCACCCGTTAGACCAGTTGGGCCTAGTGCACCAGTTGGTCCTGTTACCTGAGAAGCAGCACCCGTTGCACCCGTCGGACCAGTTGGGCCTAGTGCACCAGTTGGTCCTGTTACCTGAGAAGCAGCACCCGTTGCACCCGTCGGACCAGTTGGGCCAGGGGTCACTGACGGCTGTGTGGATATAGGGCCAGTTGGTCCCGTAGCGCCCGTTGGACCTGCAATTGTTGAGGCAGCACCTGTAGCACCCGTTGCACCAGTTACACCTCTAAGACCAGTCTCGCCTTGAATACCTGTAGCACCTGTAGCACCTGTAGAACCCGTTGGTCCAGTTGGCCCGCCACTAGGACCAGTTGGTCCGCTAGGTCCCGTAGATCCAGTAACAGATGCACCCGTAGCACCTGTAGCACCTTGCGGTCCTGTAAATCCTGTAAAACCTCTAACTCCAGTAGGACCCTGCGGACCCTGAGACCCAGTAGCGCCAGTAGGCCCAGTTGGTCCTTCAATACCTTGAGAACCGATATCACCAGCTGACCCTTGCGGTCCAATAACACCTTGTTGACCATCAGGTCCAGTAACTCCCTGTGGTCCAGTTGACCCTCTTGGTCCAGTTGGTCCAGTTGGGCCAGTAACTGATAGACCTGTGGGACCCGTTTGACCTATAGATCCTGTTGCACCAGTTGAACCTGTAGGTCCAGTAGGACCAGTTACCGTGCTCGCATCTCCGATAGGCCCGGTTGCACCCGTTGGTCCTTGCGGTCCGATACTGCTAGAAGCAGATTCAATCCAAAAACCGTCATAATATACATATATTTGACCTGTAGCTGAGTTAAACCAAGCATCACCTGGGTCTGGATCTGCAGGAGGGGTATCAGAAACTGTATTAAAGTTACCTGTAGAACCTGTAGGACCTGTAACTGTTGATGCGTTACCTGTAGGACCAGTAGGCCCCGTTGGACCAACTACCTCAGAAATAACAAGTTGCCAAGCAACTCCATCCCACTCCCAGGTGTTAAATCCAAAAGAATACTGTTGGTTTAGAGTTGGTGTGTCTGGAAAATTAATAGCCATTTATTAACTAAACCACCGATTCATATGTAAAGTGAATTAAAATTCTATCGCTTGCACTGAACAAAAAAGGTACATCTGAGCCGACAGGAAAACCTTCGTCATAAGCTGCTGATTGACCATGCACCCAGGCTTCAATTCTTGCATCATTTCCTTCATTAAAAATTGCTGTACCGAAGTAAGTCAGACCAGGGCCTTCATCTCTAATAACAACTTGACCCATTGGTTGAAAATTTTCTGCTACACCTGTAGAAGGAAGAGAAAAGTAGTACTTCCCACTTCCTCTACTAAAACCGCTAGAACCAGCAACCATTCTTATCTCGCCAACAATAGTTGCCCCTAGCGATACATATCTACCAGTTAAAGTTCCGTTACCTAATACAGGTTGCGTACCATTGGAAGTCCAAGTAGGGCTGTATGTTGTCCAAGCGGTGAAACCAAAAGATCCTGCAGGACCTGTTGGACCAGTTGGGCCAGGAATTATGCCAGCTGGGCCAGTAGGTCCCGTTGAACCTAGATCTCCAGTGGGACCAGTTGATCCTACGGCAGTTGAGTCAGCGCCAGCAGGCCCTGTTGGACCAGTTGGGCCTACAGCGCTAGTACGAACTAGTCTCCAATAAAACCCGTTCCAAATATATGTTTGAGTTAGGTAAGTATAAATGTCATCTACTGCTGGAGTATTTGGGAAATTTATAGCCATTAGTTACCTCCTCTTAAAATAATTATTTTCATTAGTCTACTATTCCGCGATAAGTGCCAGTTAAGTAAATTGTGCAAGTTGTGTCTAAAGTTATTGGCGCAGTACTTGTTAATGCGGTATGGATATTTAAAATTCCTGCGTACCACAAATTAATTACTGAAGAGCCTTCAGCTATAGTTCCAAAAATATCGTAATTACTTGCGCCTTTAATTAAAGTTCCAATAAATTTATTACCAAATCCATCTTGTGGAAGCGTTGGTGTTGTGAGCCTATATTGACCCGTTCCAAAACCACTTGCAGTTGCCATATCTAATTTAATAGAGAAATGGACTAAATTACCTATTGTTAATCTTGCACCAGTTAACGTTCCTCCAGTAGGATTTCCTGAAGCTGCAGTCCATACAGGAGTGTAAGTACTGTCAACACTACTTCCTTGCGGACCTGTAGGTCCTATAGGGCCTGTAGGACCTTGTTTATCGATAACGTCAATAACACCTTGAACGAATACGTTAGTTACGTCTTGATAAATAATTGAAGACGGGGCATCCAATGGTACATCGTAAATAATTACTGTATCTGTACTTGTTTGATTTCTACCTAGTGTAGAGCTGTTATTTATAGTTCCTAGAACAGTTGACGTACTACCTGATGATAGTCTTAATGCTAGCGAGTTTGTAACCAGTACGTTGCTTACATCAAAATAAGCTCTTTCTCCTCTAACAATTACAATAGATGGATTTGCACCATTAATACCTTCAATAAAATATTCGTCAGGATTTATGGTGTTACTTGAAATTACGTAAGTTACACCACCTTTAGATCCAACTGGCCCTGTAGGTCCAGGTATGGTGGATGGTTGTGTAGATACAGGTCCAGTTGCACCTGTTGGCCCTGTAGGTCCAGGTATGGTGGATGGTTGTGTAGATACAGGTCCAGTTGCACCTGTTGGCCCTGTAGGTCCAGGTATAACGGATTGAGGACCTGCTGGTCCAGAAGAACCTGTAGGACCTGTGGCACCAATTAAAGCTCCACCATCTATCCATCCATTTAGTTCAGTGTAAATGTAGATTGTATTTTCATCTAAAATTATATAAAAGTCCCCAACTGTGCCTGGGCTAGCTCCTGCATCTGCAGCAAAAGCTACAAAGTCTTCATACTCACCCTTTGCAGTACTACCTAATCCTTGTGCACCCGTAGGTCCAGTAGCTCCAGTTAAACCATTTGGCCCAGTTGCGCCTGTAGAACCTGTAGTACCAGTTAAGCCAGTTGCACCCGTCGGACCAGTTGGGCCTAGTGCACCAGTTGCGCCTATTGCACCTGTAGGACCTGTTGCACCGCCAAACTCAGAAGTACCAACTTCTACCCAATAGCTGTCGTAATAAACGTATACAGCTCCAGTTTCAGTATCAAACCATGTTTGACCTTCTACGGGAGATAAAGGGGGTGTTCCTGCTGCTGGTGCAAATGCACCCGTTGCGCCCACTGGCCCTGTTGGCCCTGTAGGTCCTTGCGGTCCAGTCGGTCCTGTAACAGTAGATGGTGCTGTAGATACAGGTCCAGTATTACCTGTAGGTCCTAGAGGCCCAGTTGGACCAGTCGGTCCTTCCACCAATGAGTCTGCACCAGTTGCACCTGTTGGCCCTGTTGGACCTGGTACAAATGAATCAGCTCCTGTTGGCCCAGTTGGCCCAAGAACTGTAGATATGGCTCCTGTCGGTCCAGTTGGACCGCGATAACCAGTTGGGCCTGTAGATCCTGTCGGTCCAGTGACAGTGCTTTCTGGCCCTGTTGGTCCTGTAGATCCTGTTGGTCCAATAGGAGCAGCGCCAACTTCTACCCAGTAGCTATCGTAATAAACGTAAACTTTTCCAGTAGTGCTATTAAACCAAGCATCGCCTTCATTAGGACTTAGTGGAGGCGTGTCTGCTGAAGTTGTAAATTGACCATCTGGTCCAGTTGCACCTGTAGGTCCCTCAACTGTCGAGTCAGCACCCGTGGCGCCTGTAGAACCTGTAGCACCAGTAGAACCTGTAGGTCCTTCGATTGTGCTTGCTGCACCCGTAGCACCCGTTGCACCCGTAGGTCCTTGAATATTTCCAACATTTACCCAGTCGGAAGTAGAGCTTGACCAAACATAAAGGTCACCAGCAACTAAATAACCATCTCCTGCGTCCCCAGTTGGGTGATCAGTTTGCAACTCCCCAAGAGTATTGTAGGAACCAAGGATTGTTACACCAGTTCCTTGCTCGCCTTGAGATCCAGTAGCGCCAGTTGCACCCGTAGGTCCAAGATCTCCTTGCTCGCCTGTAGGCCCAGTTGGTCCAAGATCTCCTTGTGAACCAGTAGCACCAGTGGGCCCTATGTCACCTATTGGTCCAGTTATTGTACTTGCAGCACCTGTAGCTCCCGTAGCGCCAGTTGCACCCGTAGGTCCAAGATCGCCTTGTGAACCAGTAGGTCCTGTAGCACCAGTTGCACCAATACTTGAAAATAATCTCCAAAATTCAATATCTGTAGGTGCAGTGGTAGTTGTGTTTAAAGCTACGTACGTAGATCCTTGGTAGCTAACAATTTCATTTACATAATAAGTATTTCCATTTACATGTGCGCCAGTAAAAGTAAACCCTGCGCCAGTTGCACCCGTAGCACCTGTAGGTCCAGTTTCACCAATTGCACCTGTAGGTCCAGTCTCACCAGTAGCGCCAGTTGGCCCAGTCTCGCCTTGAATACCTTGAGACCCAGTAGCACCAGTTGGCCCAGTCTCGCCTTGGATACCTTGGGACCCAGTAGCGCCAGTTGCACCTGTAGGCCCTATGTCACCAGTTGGGCCAGTAACTGTAGAAGCTGCACCAGTTGAACCAGTTGGTCCTAAAATACCTTGAGATCCTGTTGCACCAGTTGAACCTGTAGGTCCAGACACAGTGCTTGCTGCACCCGTAGCACCCGTAGGTCCAAGATCTCCTTGTGAACCAGTAGCACCTGTAGCACCAGTTGGACCAACAACACCTTGAACGCCCTGAGCGCCAGTAGGGCCTTGCGAACCTGTAGGACCAGCGACAGTTGATACAGCGCCAGTAGGCCCCGTTGGACCTGTTGTTCCAATTGGTCCTGTAACCGTACTTGCAGGTCCTACAGAACCAGTAGGTCCTGTAGCACCAGTGGCTCCTATTGGACCAGTAGGGCCCTGATCACCAACGTCACCAACACGAGCAAAAGTTAATATTACATCTTCTAAGTTTGAGAAAGAGCTAGCTAAACCACTTAAATAAGTAATGTTAACTTTAAAATATCCAGATGCTTCAATGTAACTATTGATAGCAAACATTGCAAAATCATTTGAATCTAACTTATTAGAAATTCTAAAGTGACCTTTAATGTCACTTGTAGAACTCATGATAGCAATTAAGAGTGCTTGAATATCTATTGCATTATCTTGTTCATCATCGATAAACATAAATGTGGCAGCATCAAGTAGTGAATTATTAAAACGTACTCTACCTACACCAGGATCTGAATCAGTTATTAAAGTGCTAAATGTATAGTCAACTGTTACGCCACCAAATTGTCCCGCTGGTCCAGCTGGCCCAGTTACAGTGCTTGCTGCACCAGTTGCGCCAGTTGCACCCATTGCACCCGTTGCACCTGTAGGACCGATATCTCCTGTAGAACCAGTTGCACCCGTAGCACCTGTAGAACCTGTAGCACCTGTAGCACCAGTTGCACCAGTTGCGCCTTGATCGCCTTGGATACCCTGAGCACCCTGTGGTCCGATGTCTCCCTGTGGTCCAGTAGCACCTATTGCACCAGTCGCGCCTACTTCACCAGTTGTACCCGTTGCGCCTGTAGAACCAGTTGTACCCGTTGCGCCTGTAGATCCTGTTGCACCAGTTGAACCTGTAGGTCCAGACACAGTGCTTGCTGCACCCGTAGCACCCGTAGGGCCACCAGGATTTCCAGCTGGGCCAGTTGGACCCTGAGGACCTATTGGGCCAACTAGGCCTCTTGCTATATCTGTTCCTGAAGAAGAAGAACCTGATTGATCTATAGTGTCAAGACGGGTGATATCAACATCTGTTCCGTCTCCTTCAGAAAGATAAAAACGGAATTCGTATGGACGAGCTCCTCTAATTCGTACTCTAGCTGTGTAATACCAGCCACGTGGAGAAAGATCCGTATCATCTGTGCATGGAAGTTCTAAAGTAAATTCGCCATTGGCATTCAAAGTAACTTGAATAGGACCAGAAAGAATAATTGCATCATTGGCATCTTCAATGCGACTAGATGGGCTAATAGTCACTGTTCCAGACGCAGCAGTACCACTATACTTGATAAATTTACCAATTACGGTACGTGTAGCCACGTCAACAGGGTAGCTCATTAACACTCCATAGGTAGACGTCTCGGCGTGGGCATACTGATTAGAGCAGTATCTCTCTACTGTCTAATATTACGATATTTTTGCAAAGACTACTTGGCTATTCTAGCCTGTTTATACTCCAATAATGCTGATATCACGTCTTGGATCATGGTCCTCACCTATAACCATGGTAAGTAGACCTGGCTTAGATTCTAAGCCTTGTCTATCTCTAAACCACTCGGATCCAGGATCTGTAGTGGGACATTGGACCCATAGGCGCGTACCTATATCCATACTTTTATAGTTGTGAAAATGCCCTGATACCCAAACATCGCACATTCCTAAGGATGTTTGCCCTGCAGCTTGCCCTGATAAATATTTTGTTACATCTCTACCAGACTGATGCCCATGGAAAAGTCCAAGCATTGTGCCGCAAATATCTACAGCTAGTGTTTGATGACCTTTTGCTGGAAATCTAAACTCTACGTGAGATAAGTTTGGATTTTCAGCGCAAGCATCTTGTACTGCTGATGCAATCTCTACGTTCCAGCCATCAGATGGGTCTGCTACTACTTGACGTGTAACTTCGTCATGATTTCCATTAACTACAGGAACGATCAGTCTTTCACAAAGTGGTGCAAAAGCCTTTATTTGAGCCATAAGTATACGTCTGGCTACACGAGTTTGTTCTGTTAGTCCTAGATCAGAGGAGGCTAAACCTTGCAATCTTCCGTGCTGGGATACGTTACCTTCTACGTGATCTCCAGGTAAGGCAAGAACTATAGTTCCAACGCTTCTTCCTATTTTTCTTAGTTCATGAAGCCTATGTACTGCCCCTTCGGTTCCACTAAGAATTCTTTCTACAGATTGCTGGGTGCCTTCTCCGTTGGCTTTTTTACCAATTTGTTGATCGGATGCCGATACCATGTATGCAATGTTTCCATTTATATTTTTTTCTAACTTTGCAGGTTTCCAGTTTTTTATTTCGTCAACAAGTTTTTCTAGGTCTAAATCTGACTCAAGAAGTGAAGTTGCTGGTACAAGGTTTACTCTAAATGCCTGAAGCCACTCTCCATCAAATTTTTGCCATCTTGATTGACGTACTGAAGTTACGTGCCAGGACTCAGGATTTAAGTCAAATTCACTTAAAATATCTTCTACATCTGGAATTTGATCAATATTTCGTGCGGTAGATATGACATATCCGCCATCTTTTTCGCCAACATCCATTCTCGGGCGCCAAGCTTCGGGGGTATTAGTTTGCCTAACATCGGAGCCAGATGGGCCAGGGCTAACTAAAGCTTCAAACTTGTCGGATAGACTTTCACTCATAGTTAAAGACCTAACTTAGAAGCTGAATTTTCTTTATAATTACGGCTTTTACCTGTAAAGCATCTGCACTGCTGACGCCTATGTAGGGATATCGATGAGTACGCCACTTCGTAGCCTTCGCTAATTAAGACTTGTTGAATCTGTCTATTTGACAAACGCTTAGGGGATTCCTTGCCAATTAGCATTGCAGAATCTAAAGCTTCTAAGTCTTTTTCGCTCATTTGTTTTTTGACTTCGGATATGCCACAAGGGAGACCATATGATGGGGGCGTAACTTCTAAAAGTTTTTCTGACAGGCTCATTGAAGTTTTTTCCTTCTAATATGGTTTGTCTTTTTAAACAACTCAACTAACAAGGGTTGCATCAAAAAGAGCAAAATCTCTGATTAAAACTCTATCAAAAGAAATAATTAATGCGCAAGTATAAAGATACTTTCGGCGTGTCGTTTATTTAATAAAAGTGCTCAGAAACTAGGCGCTTTTATTCACTCTTGGTCGTTTTGTTTTTACTTCTTTATCTACTAAAACTTGAAGTATTATATCTCTTGTTTCTAAATTTTGTAGCTGAACTTCGTCTAGCACTCTTTCAACTTTTTGTAATCTTCTTGCCACATCTGGCAGACTTAGACCACCATTAGCTGTAGGTTGGATTTGTATGGTAGCAGTGATGATTTCTTGTTTTATTGCATACTTAAGTTTTTTCATCCACCATTGACCCATTCCCATGGCGGTTGTTGCAAGGCCTATTAAGAAAAATAAAATAGCTGATGCATCTCCGATATCTAAAGAACTTGGAGTACCTGGCTCCCACCAGCTAATTGGAAACATTTATGTCCTAAAGTATTTTAAGTAATAATAGCTAATTCTAATCTAGGTTTAAAACATCTATTGGCGATTCTTATCTACCTAAATTTAAAATGATGTATAGTTTCGTTATTCACCTAATTAATCAAATTTGTAAAGATGTTGACGAAAAGATTTATTTAGGGTACGTTCTATTAAAATTATCTGTATCAGAGAAGGAAACTGCATTGAATACTCAAAAAAGACTGAGTGTTAGGGCTATTGCCCTTAAGTATGGGTTACCAACTAGAGTTATATTTAGAGCAGTTTCTGTGGGGGAGCTTCCAGCAGTTTTAACAAAAACTGAAACTGGCAGAGAACGAGTTTATATTTTAATTAATGATGCCGAATCTTGGTTTTTATCTTTGTCAACCTTTAATGATAATTACGCAGTTGTTGGTGACATGTAAGTGGCAGGTTGGGAGGCAGCTGATAGTGGTCGACTATTTAAAGCAGCTGAGTGGTACGCATCTCAGGGGTGGAAGATTCTCCCTTGTCATGGAATTATTGACGGTGGAAGATGTACATGTGGTCGTCCTCACTCGGAGCCTAAAGATTTAGCTAAGCATCCAGCAATTGATGAGTGGAACATCCGTGCTACCGACGATCAAGAAGTTATTGAAGACTGGTGGAGTCAAACTCCCGAAGCAAACGTTGCTGTTTCCTGTCGTTCTTCAGGATTTCTTGTTATAGATGTTGATCCGCGCTCTGGTGGTTTTGAGTCTTTTCAAAGATTTGAAGAATTATTAGATGGCAATCTTCCTCCCACCGTTGAAGCTTTAACGGGAGAATATACCTTAAACGGTAGAACCGTTCGTGGTCGTCATTTATTTTACAAGTGCGATCCTTCAGAAGCCCTTCATGGTAATTTGATGAAGAATAACCTCAAAGGTGTTGATATTAAACACAATGGTTATGTACTTATTGCGCCATCTCGACACTTCTCTGGATATTGCTACAACTGGGTAGAGGGACATGCCCCGTGGGAAATAGAAATGGCAGAGGCTCCTGAAGACCTACTGTCTTTACTTCGCAAAAATGGAACTAGATCTGCTAAATCTAAAATGTCTTTGGGAGAACTTGACTGGGATTATGTATTTGGTGACGTAGAGATTGATGGCGAACGTGTAGATATAGACAAAATTCTTGATGAAGGTCTTGATGAGGGTCACCGCGTTGTAGATATCTACAAACTATCTTGCGCTCTTGCAAATAAAATGGGTGTAGATCCAATTAATCGATCTGCAGCTGAAGCTTTAATTATTCGTTTTAATCATGAAAAAGTTCGTCCACCTCTTCCTCTTGAAGGTCCAGAGGGCGTTCTTTTTCAATTTAATCGTGCTTTTGATTTTGTACAACAAAATCCAATAATCAAAAAGATTGCTCCTTATGTTGATGAATGGATGAAAAATAACGCAGAAAAAATTTCTGCCTCTCAGGGTAATACGGAAGATATTGTTCCTAAGGCGCTAACTGGCGTTGTCCAACCTAAGTATGAAACTTTTAATACCAATAGTCCTCTACCAGGTACCCCTGCTGGATCTATTAGTGAAGCATTGGAAAGTGGAAGTTCGTTTGAAGAGGCAGTCTCTTTAACTAATATGAATATTCCTAGAGATGTTGATGCTATATCTGAATCTGATGGGGGAATGATTGGTTTACGATCTCTCACCGACACTGGTAATGGTAGAAGAATTGTTGACGTATTTGGTCAAAACATTCGTTATTCTGAAGGTCTTGGTTGGTTTAAATGGGATGGAGTTTATTGGCGACCAGATATAGAACTTCTCGGTATGCAAGAAATATCAAAAAAACTTGCTTCAGTAATTGGCAGTGAAGTATCGCACTATGCAGGTGATACTGATAAGCAAGGAGAAATTCTTGGTTTTGCTAAAACATCAAAGTCAAATGCAAGAATTGATGCTGCAATTAGAAGTGCAAACTCCGACCCAAGAATTTTGGTAGAAGTTAGCGAGTGGGATAAAGATGAGCACTACTTAGGTGTATCAAATGGGGTAGTTGATTTAAGAACTGGAGAACTTCTTAAAGGTAGACAAGATTTATTTATAACAAGAAAGTCTCCGATTTCATACACCCCTGGTCTAACTAACACTAGATGGCAACAATTTATTGATTATGCAACTGGTGGAGATAAAGAGCTTCAGGAATTTATTCAAAGAGCAGCTGGCTACACGCTTACTGGTTCTCGTAAGTATGACGTTATGTTTTTAGTTTACGGTCCTGCTGGATCTGGTAAAAATACTTTAGTCGAGGCATTAGTTAAAGCATTAGGTACGGATCAGTATGCATTCCCTATGGACTCAACAATTCTTGCTATGAATGACGGACAATCTAACAGTTCAGATTTGTACCACTGGGCGATGCTTCGTGGTCGCCGAATGGTTTGGGTGGATGAATTACCTGAGTCAGAACGTTTAAAAGAAAATGCCGTAAAGAAACTTACTGGATCTACAGAAATTTCTGCGCGTTCTCCAGGTGAACGTCCATTTACTTTCGAGTCAAAAGCTAAGCTTTGGATTACAACTAACCATAGGCCAATTATTACTGATGAAGCCATGTGGCGTCGTATTAAACCTATTCCATTGATGCGACCACCAGAGGTTTCTGACCCTGACTTAAAAGAATATATTTTTGATCCTAATGGTGCTCTTCCTGCTGTACTTTCTTGGGCAGTTGAAGGTGCAATTAAAATTTTAGGATCTGGATCTAAAGATGCTTTGGGTTCGTGTGCTGCTGTAAATGAAGCTTCTGAAATTTACAGAAAAAATGAAGATAGAATTGGTATGTTTTTAGATGAAGAAATGAGAGATATTGAAGGATCTTCAGTTCCTCTAAAAGACGTGTACACAATTTACAAGCTTTGGAGCGAGCAACGCGGTGAGAGAGCTATGACTCAGATTGCATTCCAAAGAAAGCTTACGGATAGAAATCTAAACATTGTTGGCACTGGAGCTAAAGCACTTATAAATGGAAAAATCTTAATTCCTAGAGCTGTAGAGTCAATGGACACGGACTGGACAACTGCTATGAGATTTGCTCGATAAAATCACTACTCTGTATTTCGTGTATTTTAGATAAGTAAATCTTTTTATCTAACACGAGGTGTATATACGTGGCTTGGCCAGTACCATCAAATTATAAAATTACGACCGTTTTTGCAAAGCCCGGGAAAATGTGGACAACAGGACGCCACGAAGGGGTAGATTTTGCTGCTCCTGTTGGTACCCCTGTGTTCGCTGCTGGTGACGGTAAAGTTATCGGAACTGGAGTTTGGGGCGGTGCTTATGGAAGTAAGTCTCTTGTAATCCAACATGGAAAACTTTTTGTAATGTACGCTCACATGAGCAAGTTACTTGTTAAAAAAGGTGATTCTGTTAAATCAGGACAAAAAGTTGGAGAAGTTGGTAAAGAGGGAAACGTAACTGGCCCTCATCTTCATCTTGAAGCACAAGCAAAACCTACTTGGACTAAAGGTGGCGGTATTAATCCTGCAGAACTTCTTGCAAGTGATAGTGGATCTGCGCCTGTTGTCCCTGCTAAGCCTGCTAAGCCTGCTAAGCCTGCTAAGCCTGCTAAGCCTGCTGGACCATCAAAGGCGTACCCTGGTCATCCAGTAAAGCCAGGAGAATCTGGAGAGCATGTAAAGGCTCTTCAAATTGCTCTTAAAGTTTCTGCAACTGGAGTTTATGATGCTAAAACTAAAAAAGCTGTTGTAAATTTTCAAAAAACTTACAAAGCTCTTGGAACTCCAGATGGCATTGTTGGTCCAAAATCCTGGGCAGCAATCGTTAAGTAATACTTAAGGATTAATAATCCTTGCACCACGGCCTGTAGATCCGATTATAGGAATTCTACGGGCCGCTGGTGATTTTGCAGTAATTTTTCCGCCAACAAAACCAGCTGGTGGTTTAATTAATAAAGCTGTTAGTGCGTGAACTAATGCATCTACTCTGTCTGGAGATTTTTTAGTCGACTCTGGTATCCATGTTGTCATTTGACTTTCAAGATCTGAAAGATAGCCAACGTGGTGAATACGTTTTTGCTCGTAGGCAAGGACTGTAGGTTCTGCTCGTAGTGCTTTACCATATTTTGAGTGGACTTCGAGAACTTTAACATTAGGGTCAATAGCATTAATGGCATTGCGCACCAAAGCGCCACCCTGATTAACTTCCGCAACAACAGGACATCCCCATCTTCTAGCCATTTCTACTACTTTATTAGCCCAGACTTCTGGTGAACCAAGAATTGATGCGTCTTCTAAAACCCATGCGTGACGTTTATATAGATCTCTATCTGATGTAGAGGCACAAACAATAATTCCACATTCATCTCTTGGATTTTCTGCAACAGATGGGTCAACACCGATAACTCTTAGTGGTGCATAAGAAGGCATAATATTTTGACGTGAAGATTCAATCATCTCCATATTCCATAGGGTGCCTTCCATATCGTCAAGCATTTCCCCATAAAGTTCTTGTTTAGCAAGAGAAGTTCCTTCGTAAACTCCCATGATTGTTTCAAGATATGCACCAGATAAATTTCCAGCGTTGTCCATAGTTGAACCTTTTGTAACAACTACTTTTGCAGCGGTATTTAGAGTTTTATTTGATTCTTCAATAAGTTTATATAAAAGAGGAACCCTCTTAGGAGTTGTTGTGCAGACAATTTTTGGTTTTGCTCCAAGACGAGTACCGACTCGTAAGTTATCAAATGCAGTCATACCTGCAGCATCTGGAGTCTGACGCCAAGCTGCAATCTCATCCCCCCACGAGTGAGTAAATTGAGGACCACGGAGGGAGTCAGGTTCGTCTGCTGTAAAAAGTGTTGCTGTATTTCCGTTAGGCCAAGTCAATCTACGCTTAGATGGCTCATAATGGGGTTTTTCGCTAGGTGGCGAAATATTAATAATGCCCGATTCACCTTCAACAATAACGTCACGAACGTCTGCTGCAGTACGTGCTACTAAAGCAAATCTACGTTGACCTTCTGTTGTATATTTTGCTTGCTCTCTTACCCACTCAGCAGCAAGTCTTGTTTTACCAAAGCCACGACCTGCAAGTACAAGCCAAACGTTCCAGTCATCACCCTCAGGTGCTAATTGTTCTGGACGAGCCCATGCAGACCAATCCCACACGAGCTCGTCCAGATCAATATCAGAAAGTATCAAAGCGCGTTCTTCTTCGGGTAATAGAGCGATGGTTTCCATCAAACTTTTACCCATTCAGACCTACCTAATTATTTCTCTGTAAACTTCTCTGAACTCCATAATACAACGGAGCAGCCGAGCTTAGCCCTAATCCTCGGGCAAGTCCTGACATTGGTATGCCATCTTGATACTCTTTTGCCAGTTGATCGTGGTAGCTACTTACGCCATTTTCTTTAGCTTTTCTAACTCTTTCAGATGCTTCAATTACAGAATTTTCATCTAAAGTACGTGATTTTGGTCGTACAGAAGCTACTGTAACGTCCTTCATAACCACACGTCGTCTTACTCCTGCATATGCAACATTTAGTTCTCTGGCAAGCCCTGGAAGACTTCCGCCTTTTAATTTAAATTCAATAAGCAAATCTGTGTATCTTCTGCTGGCATCATGAGCTGGGGTTTTTTGAGTCCTAGATCCATAAGCTTTTTTTGCCAATAATAGGATAGGGTCTATTTTGTCTTTATATTCTTTTATTAAATCGTCACTCATTCTTTATTTCTCCTATTGTAGTAGAATGTTTCTTATTGTAAACATACCAGTAGGTACTACAATAGGCAATTTAGGGGTTAATCTTCATCTTTTTCCATACGTAAGGGTAGGCTGATAATCCACACTGTTAGTGCAATTAAAGTGGCCATACCTACAACGGATTTAGCAGATCCATCTAGAGTTACCCAGGCAATAAACATACCTAGTAAAGTCCACATTTCAGCAATTAGATCTTTAACTACAGCCCAGATGGCTGAAGCGATTTTCTTAATCATATTTATTCCTTCCAGAATGTTTTTGTTATCTTTTAATTTTCCTGTTTTTAGGGGTTTTTTTAATAACTCTCTTTTTTGATTTTCTAACTCTCTCTTCACCTGCAGGAACTCCTGCTCCAGTGCTTCCTGAGGAACTTGTAGAACCAGAAGATGCAACAGCTGCTATTGCAGCTACCTGTGTCACAATAATTGCCGCAACAACAACTGTTTGAGCTTCTTCGCGTTTTTCTTCAGTCATGTCTGCGCCGACATTAAGTAAAGCTTTAACTGCTTTACTTGGATCAGAAAAAATTGTTGCTAGAAGTTCGGAGGGACTTTCAAAGATTTCAATAGCATCTAAAACTTCTGCAGTTAAAACCACTGCATTAGATAAAATAACCAACTGATCTGGTGGTAAATCTTCATAATCAAGACCCAACTCATCAATTAATTCAGAAGATACTGCCTCTCCATCTGCTTGAGCAATAATAACGGATACAAGTAGTTCCTTATCTTCTTGAGTTAAAACTCCGTCTTCAGTAAGATTTTTTAGTAAATTATTTACTTCTTCTTGACTAATATTTCCATCAGAAAGCAAATCACTAATAAATTCTTCGACTTCTTCTTTAGTAAATGGCTCGTCAAAATCAATTGGTATTTCTGGTTCTATAATTGTTTCTTGACTAGGAGTTGGTGTAAATGAAGGTTCTGGATCTTCTGGGACAAATGTGGGTGAAGGCTCTACTGGTTCTGGAGAACTTGGAAGTAGAAGAGGAGTTAAACTCTCTGAAGGGGCAGGAGCTGGGGACTCTACTGGAGCCTGAGAAAAACTAGGTTCTGGTGAAGGTTCTAAAGTTGGCTCTATTGTCGGTGTTTCTGATGGTGACGGCTCAGGTGTCACTGTTGGCTCTGGGGTGGGTGCTATTGTTTGCGTTGGTTCTGGGGTTGGACTAACAACAGGATCTGGTACTGGAGGACATTGTTGATCGTAATTAACTTCTGATCCGTCCCAGCATTCAATTGGTGCTGGCTGTTGAGGACAAGTTTGGCTCCACGCAACCCATGTCCCATTCCAACACTGCGTATCTGGTGGCACTTGTGGACAAGTCTGGTTATAAGCAACTGTTGATCCGTCCCAGCACTCTCCTGGTGGCGGTTCTGCTGGACAAGTTCCAGACATAGGAATAATTGTCCCATCCCAGCAAGTTTGCATTTCAACTGGAACCCCGCCGTTAATAGTAAATGCTTCAGAAATAACTACAACATCTTGATTAGATTCAAAACGAATTCCACGACGTAAATCCTGAGGAAGCCACCCTGTTGTCTCAACAATTCCTGACCAAGTTGGTAAACGTGAAGTATCAACAGTTAATTTGATTGTTGTGAAATCACCACTTGATTCAGGGTAAGGACGCACCCTCCACTCAACACAAAATCCAGTGTCAGTTACTCCATAACTTAAGTATCCTCCACCCCAGGTAACCCAGTCCCAGCCCGCAAGGGAGATAGATGAAGTTGATGGGTAAGTATGAAATGTTGGGTCAGGTGTACCAAAAGTCAGAGTTCCGTTAGTTGTCACGTAAACCGTGTCATATGTTGTACTACCTAAAGGTAGACTGTAAGGAAGAGACATTTGATGTGCAACATCATCTTCTTCACTCCATGAATATGTACTACAAGGCTGTTCAGATATAGATGCACCTACAGGTGCAAAAGATGCGCCAATAAATGAGTACAACAAAAAAAGAGTAGACAAAAATAAAATACGAAATTTATTAAACAAGTAAAGCTCCAGCGACTGTTTAAGATCACTAGAATTTTACATCAGTAAAGTGTTGTTAATTAAGTTAAAGTTTTTAAATAAGAAGTGTGGATAGCTCTTACTGTTGATGAGTACCATTCTTTGCCCCCATGGGCAGTGGGTATTGCTTCTCTATTTAAACTATCAGCAATAAGTTTGTAAGAAATTCCAGCGTCTCTTTCTGCTTTAATTCTTTCCCTTATTACATCATTAATTATAGGTTTTGGTCCTAAATCAACTCCCCAGACTTTACCGTTATCTCTACGATCTTGATGAACGTCTTTTTGTCTAAGAGAGATCATCCCTCGTTCCATCTCTGCCATAGCTGCCATAATGGTAACTACAAACCTCCCCTGGTAGGTGGCAGTGTCTAAACCTAGATCTAGTAGCGCCAGACGCCAGCCATGCTTGTGAGACCTATCAATAATGCTTAGGAAGTCCTTAGTAGAGCGAGCAAGGCGATCTAGACGAGTTACATACAAAGCGTTAGCTTCTCCTGCATCTAACCTGTGTAAGGCTTCCCTGAGCACTGGACGGCCCTGAATGCTCTTACCTGAGCGTCCTTCTTCGCGTAGCATAACAACTTCATAACCAGCAGCATCGGCAGCATAGTTAAGTTGCTTCTCCTGGGCCCCTAAAGACATGCCATCTTCTACCTGCATCTGGGTAGATACGCGAGCATAGCAATATGCTATTTCTTTAGACATTTCGCCTGTTTCCATCTACTTCTCCATTAATCACTCTTTCATTATATCTTTCTATAATTCGATCGAGTTCAGCAGTAATTATCTTGGCATGAGGGTGCTCTGGGTCTTCCTTAAGGAAATCAGCTAATAGAGCTCCTACAGAGGGTTGTACTAGCTGAAGATACTCTCCAGTCTCCTCCCACTCAGTAATAACTCCACCACTGTTTAATAAAACTCCATCTGGAACATTCTTTTCTTTAATAAATAAAAAATATGCTATGCAGATACGATTTTTAGTTCTTCCAAGCAAAGTTGGTTCTAGTTCTTTAATGAAATTAGGTGTTGGACCGAATAGCCACCTAAGGACACTTTTTAGTCTAAATAAAAATGAATTTGTTTTATCATGCTTTGATTCATATTTAATAGATTTAATGTGGGACAACCTGGTGTAGTCCCAATCGCAATGTTCAAAGTGATTTGCAGTGGTATTTAGGTATTTAACACTATTGTCCATAATAATTATCCTGTCTTTTTGTCGTTTACACGTACATAGTTAGACTTAAATGTATACAGAAAAATAGCAAAAAGCAACTGCCTAGCCTGTGGATAACTTTTTACAACTTAGCCTATTCCTTTACCGTGACAAAACCGTACTGCAAACGGTACGCATTTGTCATTCGTGGAGCAGAGGGGAATCGAACCCCTGTCCTAACATAGACCGTCATGCGGTTTTACAGTTAGTCGAAACCTTCCTGCCCCTTGATTTAATTTTACTTGCAAACAATTTGCGCTACCTCACAACCATCTTCTACGCTACCCTGCAACCAGTTCCCTCACTACCCCTTAAACCCCCCACCTTTTGTTCCCTCTTTATAGGCTTTCGCTGTTTCCTATACGTTATAACGTATGAGTTATAGGTTTAGATAAGTCCCAGTTATGTTAGTCCACTTTGAATTGCGTGGTATTTCTTAATCACTTCTGTACAAAAACCTGTACAAGTTTGAATTGTTGCAAAATCTGCATGAGTTGGGGGATTAGTCAACACAGTTCGTTTGTTGTTTCAACTGGCATTGCGAGTGGGAATTCTGTTTCCTTCCAGACAATTCCTAGTTCAGTCAGTACTTCTGCGAAGGGCTCGGTTAGGATTTTAAAGTGTTCTCCACTGATTAAATCCATTAAATCACTTCCACCGCCTCCTCCTGGACCAGCGTTAACGTCGCCAATAGTTGCAACTTTATTGTCGGGGGTAGCTGAGTCCATGTACATGTCAGCACCTGCCTCCTGTAGAGTTAGATATATCTTATCTTACTATTTAGAAAGTAATTCTTAGCCCGATAACTGTTCTTAATCTTTTCAAAATGAGACTATAGGCTAGAATAAGAATCAAACCGACTAAATCCCCATGACTAGTGCGACTAATCCCCCAACTGTACGGAAATCCCGAACAGTTCAAACTGGTACATTGTGTACACAAAATGAGCATTAAACATTAATTGTGTACACAAAATGAGCATTAAACATTAATTGTGTACACAAATGACAAGTGAGACTTTAGCTAAAGAGGCATTTAATTCTCTGGGCATCCCAATCGAGTTAGGAAAAGCGCGAGCTGACTACGTCGAGGGCAAGACAACTCAAATTCCTATGTCATTAGTTATTTCAACTGGAAAGAGACGAGTTAGTAGAAAATTAAAATTGGGTAATCGAGAAGTGATCTATGAGAAGCATCTTCGTGGAGAAAGTTAAGTTAATTACCGCATTTTTTCGCGCTCTCTTCCCGTTATAAACGCGAGAGGACGCTTTAAAAAAAATTGTGTGTGTGTGTTTGGCTTTTCTGCAGGAGTAGCTGCCTTTATTGTTTTATATAATTAAATTGAAACTATCTAGGATGGTAGTTAGACACTGAATAGAGCGTCATGGCTCTAGTGGGCGTCAGATTGCCTCGCACTTAGATTAAGGGACCCCGACAAGGCTTAATTTAGTGCGAGGCTCTCATCCTCATCTTCTAGAAGCTCCCAGCGGGAAACTAAACCAGAGTGCTTAAGTTCATTTTCAAAATTGACAAAAACTTGATCAGAAGAAACGTTTAATTGATGAATCTCTTTCTTCAGCCAAAACTCTAAGATTTCCTGGTAATAATGACTAGGCTTTTCAATTACGTATTTAGCATTATCGTATGATTCATATTCAGCTACGTAAAGAAGATACTCTCCAAAGGTCTCGGGGTCTGTGTGAGACCAAGTGTATTCAATTGAGATCTCATAGGATCTTTTCTCATCTGAGCTCTCCGCTTCAACAATAAAACTGTTTGTGTATAAGCTCACTGGTTTGCCTGTTTGTTTGTACCTGTAGTGAATTTCTTCTACAACTTCAAATGATATCTCTGAGCCCCCCATTAGTCCCACCCTATGCACCCGCAGTAATAGCTATCGGTTTCTTGCGTTTCGTTGTACCTAAAGAAAGGTAACATGACTGCATCAGATGGTCTCTCGGTTTTGCATTTAATCATGTCGCAGATGGCAGTTCTGCCTTTTACAATTTCATTAAGCTTAAAAAGCTTCTCTTCTCGTGTTTCTGTTTCCATAGAATTATTATAGACATACTCCCTGACAAAGTGCAAGTAGGTCTTAAAAGTAAGTTTTTCAGGCTTTAATTAGTAAAATCTTGACTAGATCCCAAACAATTCCCGTTAGCAATCCTCCTGTAGGGAAATTACTATAGTAAAAAACGCATTTTTTCGCGCTCTCTTTCCTTTACCTATGAGTAGGAGGAGGATGCATCAGGGAAAAATTTGTGGGTGTGTCTAGGGTTTGTTTGATCTGGGCAGCTACGCGGGAAATTAAAGGAACGGTAACGCTATTGCCAAATTGCTTGTACAGATTGCTAAGTCCCATAAGAGGCAGAATAAACTCTTCTGGGAAGCCCTGGAAGTTAGATACTTCTCTTGGAGTTAGTTTACGTGGCCCAGAGTCATCAACAATGATTGGTACGTTGTTTCCACCTGTTCCCATGTTGGCAGTTAGTGTTGGGCAGACGTTACTCTTATTATCGCGAGCGTAGCTTCTACGCCACTGGTAGATAGTGTCTTTTTCTTTAATGTGGTGCTGAATTAGCTTCCCAACTTCTGTTCTATCTGTGTAGTAAAACTTGTCGTCTACAAGACCTTTTTCAAAGCAGTCAGAGATAGTTTTTGTAAGCTCTACTGGTTTTGGGTAGTTAAAGATTTTTGCTTCGTATGGATATCTAAAGCCAACAAAAAATACTCGCTCACGGTTTTGAGGGATGTTTGCATGAGTCATTGAGTTTAAGGTCTCGTATCTAACATGATAACCCTGATCAAGCATGAGACCAAGCATGTGATCTAGCGTCTTGCCTTCGTCATGACCAAGTACGCCTTTTACGTTTTCAAAAAGAAATGCTCTTGGCTTTACTTCTTTAAGTAGGTGCATTAGAGCATCAAAGATATCTCCGCCGCGTTTGTCTTCTAGTCCTCTACGTGGTCCAGCCATGCTGTAAGGCTGACATGGAAAACCTGCAACTAATACGTCAAGGTTTTCTGGAAAGTCTTCTCTAGTTAACTTGGTTACGTCTGCAACAAATTTATGAGACTCTGAGTCAATAAAATTGGCACTATATGTTTCCATAGCTTTTTGATCAATTTCGCTGGTTAATACGCACTCTCCACCAACTGCTTCGAAACCGATACGCATGCCACCAATACCAGCAAACAGATCAGCAAATGTAAAACTATGTTGGGTAGTTATTTTTGTCGTCATTTAATAAACTCTCTTCAATCCCCATTGGGACCATGTCGCCTAGCTCTCTGTGAGAAGCTAAATGAGTAATCATTTCCTGTGTTGATTTTGCGTAAAAAGATAAACCATCATTTTCTAACGGTGCATAGATCGATAAGAGTCTACAGCCACAACAAGTTAAACCTGAGGGGGACATAAATAAATAAAGATCGGATCCGCGATTAAATCTTACGTATGCCATGTAGCTACTCCTTGCTGGAATTAATGATTCTTAACTGTAGCATAAATGGGTTTTTTCGCGCTCTCTTTCCTTTATAAAAGGAGGAGGAAGAAGCCAGGAAAAAAGGTTTGTGTGTGTTAAGTTTGTGGGTTATTTAGAATGTTTTTGTCTATGATGGCGTTAAGGAAGTTAATTTGATCTTCTGTCAAAGTGTCTTTTAGTTCTACGTATTTAATAAAGTTTTCTTTTGTAAAAGAGACTCTATGATTTTCTTCATTAAACTGGATTTCAATTACCCCTAAGTTCCATAGGTCAAATGCTATGTTATTTACTTCTGATATATGACTGTAAAAAAGCTCTGGAAATATCTCTTTACACTTCTCTGTAACCCTATAAATGGGTTCGCCATCCTTATCAATAGAGATTATCTCTAGTGCTCCTTCGTCAACAAGCATCTGTAGAACTACTAGCTCAGCGTCTTCATCCATAGCTAAATCTCTCATTTATTGAAACAGTTTAAATATTTAATAAAAAGCCTGTGGATAAATATTTATTAATTATTGTAAACATTGTTTATTTATTTAAGTTACCACTCTATTTTATTACATTTAATTAAAGGTTGAGTTGTGGACAGTAGAGACAAAAAACATTTTTATTTAACAACCTTCCTGCATAAATGTGCATTTTTGAATCTTTTTGTGTTATAATTAAAGCAACTCCCATAAGGAGGTTTTTTTATTTATGGGTCTTGTAATAAGTTCGTTATTGTCCGTTGCGTTTGTTGCAACAGGTGTGATGCCTGTTAGTGGTTCTACTAGTGATGCAGCTTTGATTGACACAGCCCAGAGATACGTGGGAACCCCTTATTGCAGAGGTGGAGTTACATCTGACTGTTTTGATTGCTCTGGGTTTACTTCTTTTGTTTATGACAAAAATGGAGTAAACCTTTCTAGAACTGCTCAGCAACAGTATAGATTAGCTGAGAAAATAACTAGGTCAGAGGCTGTTCCTGGAGACCTAGTGTTCTTTAGAAATAAGAGTGGCTATGTTTATCATGTAGGTATCTACCTAGGAAACAATAAAATTATCCACTCCCCTAGGTATGGTAGAGATGTTCGTGTAGAGACTATTTGGAGTACTAGAGTCGTGTTTGGTAGGGTAGCCCCAGTATCAAGTTAGGTATTATGGGTGCATGTCTAAGAAGCGCAGTTCTAAGGGTCAACCTAACCCAAACCCGTCCTGGGTTGAAACTTACGAAATTCAGGTAAACGGTAGAAATATTACTCAAGGTACTGAAGTTTCCATACGTGGGGAACGAGGCCGTTTTAGGTTTATGAAACACGTTAAGACCGATACAGCTGAGTGGGTAGATGTAGTTGGTGGAGTTAAGGGCGTAAAAATGTGGCGCTCATTTAGGGTGGACAGGGTTAAGACGGTTCATAGAAAAAACAAAATTGCTGAGAATCTTATTAAAGAACGTAAAGAAGCTACTTAAGAGAGTTAATCCAGTCTACAGTTTGATCTATATCTAGGTTCATGCACTCTTCTTCCCCTAATAGGTCTACAAGATTCTTAATGTGGTCTGACAAGGATTGTCTATCTAGACCTGTATTTTCCATTAAGTAACTAATTAGGGACTCTAGAGCCTCTATGAGGGACTCTATGGGCATATCTTCATAATTAAAGGACCCGTCAAAATCTTCGTATTTCATATTTAATTATATCAAAGAAATATTAATTAAAAATAAATAAACTATCTTCTATCTCTGCGCCAGGGTTCCAAGATTTGAATTGCCTTAACGGGGACGTAATAGATTTTGGACCACCTCCATATTTGACCTGAGCAACCACTGGGTAGTCAGGGTTTATAGGCCAACAAGTTGACCCTTGCCAGTTCAGAGGAGCTTTTTTACCTAGCGTCCAGGTAGTAGTTCCTGTGCTGTCAAGCTTTCCATTGGATAAAACTCTAGCAAATCTAATCTTTACCCATTTTGGTTTATTCTTTTTAGGTATTTTTAAGTGAACCTGGGAGCAATACAAAGATCTAGAACCTGTTGGGTTCATCTCTCTTCTGTCTCCAAATTTAAGTGTTGTCCACTTACTTCTTGAGATTGATTGATTGGTTGTTGATTTCCAAATTTCAACGCCTTTAGCGTTAGCTGGTGTTGGTACTAAAGAAGATAATGTTAGTGAGAGGCTGAGTAAAATAACGTAGAGGGCTTTTTTCGACATACATCAATTTTATTTTGCTGCACTGATCAGACTCCTTGTAAGCCGTCCAATACTGTTGATTTTTTAATGATAGCAAGGTGAGATGAGACATCTTCTCTGCCAAAACTGATTATAAAATCGTTTTTCTTTTGAATTATTCCAGCTGCAAACTCAACACCTGGTTTGTAAAGATAAAAACCCTTTGATATTCCAAGTATCTTTCCGTACTCGTCATACCTTGTAAAGTAGTGAATATAGTTACGCAGACTGGCTTTAATCATTCCAAATGAATTTTCTTGATAAACCATGTCTGATTTTTGAAAAAGCTTGTGTGTAACGGCTAAATAGGTAGAATCTTGAAGATCTAGCAAGTTTGTGCTGCCTCGTAGTGCGCTTACTTCTTCATTATCAGTTAGCCACGTAGTCATAACATTGTCTTTGATGACTGAGTTCGGCCCGTAAATAAAATCAAAGTTTGGATTTGAGTTGTATGGGAGCATCCAATTCTTCTCTGGACGTTTCTGATCAAAACCTATGTGTTTTTCTACAGATTCAATTTCAGTGCATCTCTTGTTTAATTTACATGTAACCATTCGAGCAAATGGAGTTTCGTGCTTCTCAAGGGTAACTGCTGTAAACCACCAAGATCCATCTCTCCAAAAAATCTTTGGATCCTCTAGACCACGAACAAACTTTGTATCGGTTGTATCTACATTTATCTTGCGTAAATTAGTAATTTTGTAGTCTTTATCTAATTCAGAAAACCACACGTGAGATTTAATTAAACCGCCAACGGTAACGTGATACGTGCCATTAGGAAGGATTACGTAGTTACTAGATCTAATACCAACTGCCATTTTTCCTTTATTGTCTACACCAATAGAAGGATTTGTAGCTGACCAAGTTTTATCATCTGGATCCACTAAGCGTCTTAGATCTATGATCTCTCCGCCAAGCTCTTTGATGTTTGGATTTTCTTTGTTAAACATTAGCCTGCGTATATCCAATCTGGATATTCCCCTGTGGGGGCAGATACTTTACTAGAAACTGTAAAAATATTGTCACCAATGTGATTCATTGGATAACCTATACTTCTTAGTTTCTGGATGTCTTTCATAATTGGATCTTCAAAAGTATCTTCAGTCCAAGCGCTTCCGTCAAAGCCAGCTGCTTTTAAAAGTTTAGTTAGAGAGTGAATGCTGTATTCATAGTTATGTCTATATAAAGATAAATCTCTGTTGTATTGCATGTAAAAGTAAGGTTCAATACCTAAAAGCATTTTTGTAATACCTCTACTACTAACAACATTAGGCGTAGTTAATATAAGACTTTTACTTGTTTTTAGTACCCTGTTTATTTCTTTAAGCATGAACATGGGATCTCTTTCCAAATGTTCAATTACTTCCGAGCAAACAACATAATCAAAAGATTCATCTTTTGCTGGAAGTTTTGTAGACTCTAGATTTACTCTGTAGCATTCTAAAGTTTTTTTATACTTACCTACTTGAACGGTTGTTGATCCTTTTTTAGGTTGCTTTAGATCAAACTCTGTAACTACTACTTCTAGATCAGGTGCAAACTTATCCAACACGATAGGTATTACTCCACTTGTACCTATTTCTAAAAGCTTTCCAGTAGGTTTTTGATCGAGTATTACTTCTACAGTTCTAGCAAGCCTTCTAAAGTGAGTATTTAAATATTTATCTTTACTGGGTATCAAAGTAACCATAAAGTCTAAAACTTCTTTATTGATGCTTTTGTATTGGTTAGTTAGCATTAGACACTACTGACTGCGCCTTTGCGCTCTAATCTGTAGCTTTTCTGGGGAGTAACCGCCAACGGTTCTCCCTGTTGCTCTACCTCTACCACTTGTTGCTGGAGCAGTGCGTGGATATTTCTTAGAGGGTTTGTTATTTTTACGACCAGATGTTTGAACTGGTGCTGCGGGTTTCCCGCCTTTTCCTTTTGCCATAAATGTATTATGACATAGATTGAGCGGGAAACGCCACTATTTAAGAGAGTTTTGTATATTTAATTTGGCGACCAGTCAGTGCGCTATTGCATTTAGGACACTTAGTGACTATTTGATCCTCTGTAATAGGACGTTCTTCTACATATATATGATCTAGTGAGCATTTGTATTCGTAAGTTGCCATTTTACTTATTCTTCTTTTTCTCTCGCAATAACATACTAGTTTTACATGGGTACTGTTTAGCACACTCTATACAAATCATTTTTCCATATTTATTTGCAACTCTTTTAGCGCACGCCCAGGAACCTATTCCTCCAGAGAACATGGCTACATGCTTCACTACTTATCCTTTTTAAGATTTTTAGTGTTTTCCGAAATTAACTTAACTTCGCAAGCATCTGTTGTGCAGTACGCCTCGCCAATAGCATCAGAAGCCATACCCGCGTAGACACCAGAGAAGTCAATTGGGAATAGCTTCATAGAACCCTCTTGCTCATACTCTTCTTCTGTGATCTGGGTGTATGGCATTTGAGGATATGTAAAGTTTCCTGAAGGTAGGAATGAAACTGTCTTAAGCTGTCCATCATGCATATGAAGAACTGTGCCAACATGTTGCTTCTCTGTCTCAGGATCAAAAGAAATAGTTACAGATACAGAATTATCTGACCAGTAACGCTGAGCAGTGACCGCAAGGGCCATTTTCTCAAAGATTGTTACATCTTTTTCTGCACGCTCTGCATCTGACCTAATTGGGAAAAAGACTACAGAGGTTGTGTCAGGAGATTCTGATGCTGGTTCGACTCTGTAGTTTGCCATCTTAAATAGTGGAAGCATTGGATCTGAGTTAGCAAAGCGAATAGCACGATTAAAGTACTTACCACCTGGAGTCCAATGAACTCCTGGGGATTCACCTGCAAGAATTGAAACAGTTCCTGATGGTTTAACGGTTGTTGTCTTAATTGACTCGCGAATACCTAACCACTCTGAGTAAGTGACATCGTAGCCCTTAACTACTGCATATCCCTGATTCATCCACTCTTTCATTACTGGTAATCCAATACTATCTGCAAAGTTAGCAACTCCAGAAATCGATGTACCAATGCGTCGATTACGTTGCATGATTGCGTTGGTCTCTTCCCAATGAGTTGGAAGAAGAGTTACAGTCTTTGCGTAGAGGTATGCAAACTTTAGAGTGCGCTTAAAGTCATCAATATCATCGTGACGATTTAAATATGTTTCAACAAGAGTACACATTTCATATGACTCAAGAGATTGCTCTGCACAAGGGTTGTAGCCCATGATGCGATGATCTTTGTTGTTAGGTGGATCTATCAAGCGACCATACTTTCTTGATAGGTCAAGCCAAACAACACCTGGCTCTCCATTAAGTGCAATACCTTCAACAATTCCTGAAAGGTCTTGTCCAACTTCTGCTGATACAGAGTTGTTAGACATCCATCCCCAGCCAGGAGCTTTTGGATCGTAAGAGTTACGTTCTGGGAATACTTCTGCATTCTTTAAGTTAAGGAATGTTTCATCATCTAAGCGACCAATTAATAATTCAGCTGATCTACGAACGTTTCCAGAAACTACGCAAACGCCAATAAGATTACCAATATCAGCAATGTCAGTACGAGTAACCTTCTGGTTCTCTCTTCCAACAAAAAGATTTCTAATGTAGTTATGAAGTCTAATTAGTGGTTCTGGACCTGCTGCAGTTCCACCAAAGATTTTAATTGGTGCGCCAGCTGGTCTAACAAGCGAGTAATCAAATTCAAATGTTGGTTGATCTGCTTTTAGGTAAGAATTAATAAGCTGTGAAGTTGTCTCTACCCAACCTTCGCGAGTATCTGCAACTACTACAGTTGTCACATCTTCTTTTGGCTTATAAATAATAAAGTCTTTATCTGCTCCAAGATCATCAAATCCAACACCAACGCCAAGCATTGATGCTTCCATAAGGAATGCAAATGGTTTTGCTGGATCATTTTTTGTCATCTCTCGCGTTGAAACAAACGCGCAATTTTGAAGTGCTGCAGAGTTCTTTTGCTCGTTAACTAGTGGAGTTCCCATAACCCAGAGTCCACGACCTGGAGGTGTCCACTTCAAATTATATAGGCGATCAAATGCTTCTTTAGCTGAAGCTGCTGCGCGAGTATCCGACCAAGGAAGACGCGATGTTTTGCAATGATCTTTTTGAATCGAGTACATGCCATTGATAACGCGCACACAGACATCCACCCATGTTTCTTTGGTGCCATCTTCTTTAATACGTGAGTAAGTACGTAAGAAAGTAATCTCGCCTACTGAGTTCCCAGCTGCATCTCTATAACCAAACGGAGCTTTTTTATCTTTGTAAGAAGCTACAAACTCTTCGTTTAGACGGAATGAGAACATTGAATTAGACATAGGTTTACCTTTTTTGATAGGGGGTATTTGCGTTAGATTTAGAATACTAGCAGTAGAACGCTAGGGGTATTTACTCGGGGTAAGAAATACTCTCTTGATTTGGATTACTTTTCCCTCTAATTTCAACAAGTATGACATCCATACTTGCTCGTACTCCATAAATAAACTGTTCAGCTTCTTTGCGTATTTTGATGCTATCAATAATACTCTGAAGCTTTTCTAAAATTTGAAACAATTTTTCGTTCTGAGAAATACTCTGATCTACTGAGTGTGGGTAGGAGTATTGATTAAATTCAGACTGCATATAAATACCTATTCCTGTTTAAAATTACTTTATTTTACTTAGGACTTACGTTTTTTCTATTCATTAAAAATCTCCTGGAGCAACTTGCATACAAACAAGTCCGATCTCGCGCCACATGTCTACGACTTGCTGACGATCATCAAAAACACAAAGCACATCAAAGTGATTGACAATATGCGTTTCATATATTTCTTTCTTTACCTCGGAGTCTTGACGGTAGTCATTACGTTTTCTCATATATAGATAAGCGTAAGGAGGAGCAAACAGACGCAACCATTCTCTAGTTGCCTCTTCAGTTTCTTCATTTCTACCAGTTACATAGATTATTGTATGTCCTTGGTGGAAGAGTGATTCAATGACTTTAATTACTGTTCTGTCTGGAGAATCTTGGATAATCTTCTCAAAGTCTGTGTCATATGGATCTCTAACTTCTGGGTCATAATGAGCTATAGTGCCATCAATATCAACAATAATTGCTTTATTTTTTAGCATTAACTTGTTTGCCCTGTCTTTATGCAAAGTTGCTTCATTGGACATATTCCGCAGGTTTTCTTTGAGATCTCACAATAGCCTTCAGCATTGTAAATTTGTTTTTCTAGCCGAGAAATTTTATTTAGTAGTTCTGTGACTCTAACTTCTGCTTCTTGTTTACCTTGTTTTCTTGCCACCGAGCATCTATTGCAAGGACAGAAATCAGCTTTAGATTCAGGAATATCTGACAATTTTGATGCAACCATTAATTTAATTTCCTAAACATAACTAAAACTTACCTCAACTCTGTCAAATAAATCTATATCCTATATCCACGTTCTACTTCTAAAAGATAACCTAAAGAAGTAAATCCAAGTGAAGAAACAGCTTATATAAAAATAATACTAAACGTTCATCTTTATCCCTCATTAGTTAGTTAGCTCCTTTATTAATTCTGAGAATATTTGATGAGCAGTTGTGATTTGAACTTTAGTTAAATCTATTTCTAAACCATCATCTTCAAACTCATTAAGAAATTTCTCACAGTAATCTAACTTATCTTCGCAATATGTAAGAACAGATTTAACTGCATCTTTCCACCCCGAATCAACAAGAAACCGCTCTTGATCATTTAGTGCGTTGTAGTATGCCATAGCTTCGCGTTCAATCATTAATACTCCTTAGGATTATCTAGAGCTTTAATAGTAAGACACGGATAAGGTTCCCAAATTGGATCGCTTGTGTCATAGTCAAGACATCTTATACATGAAGAGCGTTCGTTGTCGTAATCAGGTTGATGTAGATCGCGCACTCTTCTAATAGCTTGCTCTGCTAATGTCAGCTCAATTAATGCGTCATGAATATTTAGCATTTAATTTCTTTCTTCTTTGGGGTAAGCTTCTGTTTTGTAGCGCAAGTCTTTTATCATTTCTTTTATTTCAGTCCTGCTACCTAAGAATTTAATGTACCTGTGTTTCCTGGATCTGTCAATGAAATAAACGTTTTCTTCCCCGTACTTCTCTTTTAGCTGCAAATTGCTAAGGCCATGAGCATATGTAGCGTGGTGCTGGTGTTCTAGACCTTTTACTACTGGATCTCTAAACTTGGCAGATAATCCTGTATAAAGAAAGTTTGTTGCCTGGTAGACAATTCCTGTGTGATTTTGCTTAGTGTCTGCGTACGAAACAACCACTAAAGGTTTTGGCAATAACTTAAATGAACCTGCAACTAACCTACTTGCTTCGTTTGGCAGATTATCTAGCAGACATAGACGGTTTAACTCAAATACATTAGGAGCCCACTTTTCCCCGCAAACACCTTTAATTAACGTAGAAGATGGTGGTTTTCCATAGGTACATATCCCTACAAGCTGATCATCTCGAAAGAGGCCATAAGCATAGCTAATAGGGGGGGTGCGCTTAGCATAATGAATCTCAAGGATGAATGGTTTAGTTTTACTCTTATCTATAGGTCTGACTTCGTAGGTTGTCATTTAACTATCTAGATTTTTTAGAAACTTAACTATTCTCTCAACGGTTTCATTTTGTGCAAAAGTATGGACATCACTTTGAGCATTCTTGCAATCTTCATGACTTCCGTTGCATGAGCACTGGAATGCAAATGGAGTAAATGTTTCCTTAATTATCTTGGAAATCTCTATAGGTTTCATGTTTATGTCTAATCCTTCAACTTTTAAATAAAGCATCATAAATCTCTTTACAGGTAGGGCAAACAGGGAAACTGTCTGGAGCTCTAGTTGGCACCCATATCTTCCCACAAAGGGCAATTATTGGTGTGCCCTGAACCATTGAAGCAGTTGCGTCATCTTTATCAACATAATGCGCAAACTTGTCGTGATCGCCGTTTTCGGTCTTTGTTGTGGTATCTAGCTCTAAATCTACATCTAGGGCCATTCTGCTCATATAACTCATCTTGCAGAGTCTACTATCTTAAAAAAGGTATATGCAAGGAAAATAAGAAATACAGCTTTATCCCAGTTGGTAAAGCAATACCAGACAAAAGCTGCGCCTAAGGCTAATCTTATTGGAATTGGAATAAACATTTTAATTTCCCCTGTTAGTGTCATTGGTTATTTCAAGCTTATGTAGAGTTGCTTGGGTTACTGCTCTAGCAGTCTCCCCCGTAACCCACACGGCCCTAGGGCAATCTAAACATATATAATAGAAACTGTCAATTCCTATATTGTATGAAGATTCCCGCCAACGGTGCTTATGGCTGTCCACTACTAATAATGGCAAATAAAGCTACTGCAAGTAGACCTGAAAGGCTAAGGATTAAAAGCCAGCCATCATCTGTAGAACTATGTTTTTTCATTGCTCCTCCTTTGAGTTTTTTATTCTAGCAGGGTTTATTGTTTTTGGAGGGGGAGGGGGGGGGAAAAGATAGGGCCTTTTTCGAAATTATTTAATAATTTGAAGTAGTTGAAACTTAAACTAGTTTTTATCTTTTGCTGCCAAATTAGGTGGATATTTGAGGGGGTGGAGGGGGTAGAAAAGGGGGTAAATTCTATGATAGAAATTGGAGATTTTCAGGCTCTCTTTCTATAATAGAAAAGGACAAAAAAGAGGTAAAAGAGAGAGAGAGAAAATTGTGTGTTTTTTGGGTATACTATTCAATAATATAGAGTTGAAAGTGGTCAAAAGTGAATAGTATAACTATATTTATATGTACACTATATATGAGTTTGAATTATATTTAGGTTTATAGGAAGACATTGCACCCTAGGCTAAGGGGAAATATAATTGAAACTCATAAGTAGTATGGTAGTTATGTATATAGTTTTACATATAGTTTTACATATAGTTTGGCATATAGTTTGACATATAGTTTGACATATAATAATTCAGCTGCTAGGTTCGTATGAATAGAAGTTCAAAGAAAGGAACTTTATGGATAAATCAAATCTAAGCAAGCTTGCAGATTACATGGTTGAAGTCTGTGGGATGGACGAAAAGAAAATAACACAAATGGATCCTGAAGACTTCTTTAGTGAAGCAATGGACGTAGTGGAACTTTGGATAGATCTTAAGGTCTCCATGAAAGAGTGGGTCAGAGATATCGCTACTGACTATCAATTGGAACTAAATACGGAAGGTATCTCTAATGAACAATCGTAGTAATTTTTTAACCTATGGATTATTGTTTCTAATCCTGGGGAACTTAACGGAGTCATGGATTAAATACGTGAACTTTACTTTAGGAACTATTTTTATCCTAGGCTCATCGGCACAGAAGAAAGAATTTAAAGATGAGAAGTAACATAGTGTCTCTACAAAATGGAGATGTGTCCTACATATTTAACATGGACCTACCTACAGAAAATGAGAGTGCTATAGAGTCTCTTAAGGGTATTCAAAAGTATTGTACCTCTAGGATTATACAGTCTCAAAAAATACTAGAATCTTGTGAGGGTCTAGGTACAGAAAAAGCTAACTTAATCTGTATGCAACTAAAGACGGCTATCAACATTATGGAACACATCTTAAAGATTACAGATAGCGGGTTACCAAATGGCTAAAAGAACTTACCTACAACTTAGGGTCTTACCTGGTGGTAAATCTGACTTGGATACAGAACCCGAACTAGAAGAGGGTGCTAACCCACTTGACTTTCCTCCAGAAGCGATATTTTCCTCTGCTGAATCTTTACTGAGATCTTGGTTTAGAACTCGCCAACCAGAGGAGAAAGACATCCCATTCTGGAAAGAAACAGCATATAACGACGCAATGACAGTATTGGAAAATCTAAAGGAAGGTGGCTACTTAAAATGACTTTAGTAGATTATCTATTTATTTACGTTGTGGTCACAGTTGCAGTCACAACAACCCTGATGGCTCACACAATGATTCACACTTATTTCAGACGTAAGAGAGCTGAAGAGATACTTAATCAAATACAAGAGACGATAGATTCAGAGATTAAATTCAGAAAAATTGTATCTAATTTAAATATGAATGACGATTCATAATGACAGAACGTTCTTCCGCTGAAGAAGCTTTATTGGCAATTGGATTAGATCCAAATGAAGCCATGGATATCGATAAGACTCTACGCAAGCGAACCACTAAACGAGATGGTCGCATCTGCATTTGTGGACATGGAGCAGGTCGTCACGCAGAAACTGCTGGTCGTCAAACCTGTAACCCATCTGCAATGAAGTGCCCATGTCGAACTTTTAGACCAGTAGTTGAAGCAGAGGATACTCGAATATTTTTGCGCGAGACACTTGGACCAGGGAAGCTTCACGCATTATCCAGAGGTCTAGCCGCATCCTTTGAGTTAGACAAAAAGGTAAGTTGGATTGTCGAACTAGTCTGCGATAGATGTCATGACCCAGAGAAAACAGTCTCACCTGTTCCTATCTCCGAGAATGGATATGTCGCAAATTACCCAACGGCCGTGACAGCTTTGTTGTGCCACGAATGCAGAATGACACTAGAGCCATGATCACAGGAAAAAATAAAACAGTCTCAGAGATCTATCAAAATATAATAGAAGTATTCTCTAACTCAGAAAGTGAGCCTAGCTTCGATAGAATAGTTGATGCTATTAACGAACCTATGGAGCATTGGAGAGACACCTTAATTGTAGAACTCGGGAACAAACTTAATGCTTGGGAAGAGGTTCATGGGAAAGAAGATCCATCACTTTATACTCTTGGATTACGTCACGCCCTGGTTCTAGTTTCAGAACATGACCCTGTTGCTGAAAGTAAAGATTAAATTTAAAAGTAATCTCAGGAGCACTTTTTAGAGGGGTAGTCTTAACAGCTACCTCTCTTTCTTTTTCTATAATAGAAGTCAATTATTTACAATAAACCAATAGCTTTTTTCACCCAACCCTCCCACACACCCTGTTTATGAAAGAGCAAAACAGAGGCCATAAGGTTCTCCACGCGCAAATTATTTGTCCGTAACATGTGATGTAAGTCAGTAAAAGTTTTTTACTGGCAGAACACAACGAAATGGAGAAACACAAAGATATGTTCGAGAAAGATTTTCTTAACGCCGTAGCAGAAAGAGCAGTAAAGACTTTCGCTCAGGCATTCCTAGCAATCCTTGGAACTGATGCAATGGGAGCAATCTCAGCAGACATGGGTGGAGCCGTACAGGTAGCCCTTGTATCAGCCCTTATCTCGGTATTGACCTCGTTTGCGTCAGCAAGCTTTGGTCGCGGAGGCCCATCTTTAGCATCTGAAAGCATTGCTGCCGATTTGGTAGTTGTGGTTGAAGAACCAAAGAAAGCACCAGCTGCCAAAAAAGCTCCAGCTAAAAAGACAGCAGCTACCAAAACTAAATAATAATTTCCCGACGGCCCGCAATATGGAACTAACACCTGTTGCGGGCTTTCAGGTTAACAGAAGGTATAATGAAGGAAATTGACAAAGACAGCGTGGACCCAACGGATGAGATCCCTAGGGTAGATACCCCTGTCGATATGCGGCCAGATTTAACTGATCTCGGCATTATAGAAACCGAACGCGGTGTTTGTGATGACACCTATGAAAACCGTCAAGCTCTTCGTAGAGCTGAACTAAATTGGGACGCGGTCTATGACCAAAGCGGTGCCCCAACAGGACTCATTGTAGCTAGATCAAAAGACGCCGCTAGGGAAAGGCGCATGCTATCTTTAGCTGAAAAACGGCCTCTATTAGTTGACCCCAAAAACCACAACTCAGATTACCTAACGGGTCTTGATCTGTTAGTTGATGAGACGGCAACGGATATGACACCCCCCTGGGTTATCGGTGCCACTCGCGTCTGGCAAAAAGAACAAGATAATGGTGGCCCATCTTCCCCCAACCGCGCCCCTGCTGGTCTACCACAAAGATGCAGGATAGTCAAGCAAGACGGCGTTCGTTGTATGCTCTGGTTTTCTGGCCGACTCAAAGATGACGGTCTGTGTCGCCACCACTTAAAGACGGTTCGTAAACCAGGCGAGGATGTGGAAAGAGCCCGAAGGAAATTAATTCAGGCAGCTCCCTATGCCGTCGACAAATTAGAAGAACTTATGGAAACGGCTACCTCAGAACCAGTAGCTCTAAAAGCGGCAACGGAAATCCTGGATAGAGCTGGAGTCCGAGGCGGCGTGGAACTAGATGTTTCCCTAGACACTGACGGTCAACGGCCTGCCCATGTGGTTGTCGCCGAACGACTACAACGGCTTGCGATGGGAGCCGCAAATTTAACCGCTGCTATGGGAGAAGAAATCCCAGAAGCTGAGATAGTTGAAGATTCAACAAAGGACGGCGAGAGCATAGATGAGTAAAAATCTTTTTCATGAACTAGAGGAACTAGCGGCAGGACTATTAGCCGATATTAAATTAGCGACCCACAGAGAAGAACATATCCGAGTAACGGCAAGAGCTAACAAAGCCCAGGAAATTGTGAATCGGATCTCTGAAATCTTAACGGACGTAGATACAGAAGTACAGGAAGAACGGCAAGACCAATAGCCAGTAATGTTCACATAAATCCTCAACCGTACATAGTTAGAATTAAAGGTGTATGGGAAGTGTGGCACCACCGCACTTGCAAGACGGATAGCTGCATCCTGGCCCAGCAAATTAAAACTATAATTTCCCGAATATAGCCGGCCTCCAGCTGGGAGCTTAGAAGGTGTGGTAAATTATAATTTGCTAGCCGCAAAAAAGCTAGATCCTAGCGGGAGGGCCTGCGTCCCAGGGAAATTATAATCTATTTTGCTATATAGAAAAGTCGCTTTTTTCTTAAAATATCGATTTTTTGGCTGTTTCAATACGCCCATTGCCTAAAGGCTCGTTTGGGCAAATAATCTGCTGAATTGAACTATTGAACTGAACTGAACTGAACGCCGGAGCTCATGACATCGAGAAACTATAATTTGCGAAGAAGGCGGCTAGGGCCATGGATTCTGCCCGTGCAAACTCTTAAACAAATTATTTTTCCTGTTTGCGGCTAGATGGCGGCGGCTTTACCATCTGGCTGGGAAATTATAATTTGCGGCAGGCGGCCTGGAAGGCGGCTCGTGTTTCGCAATGCGCAACAAAACTGGCCCCCCACTGGGAAGTTATAATTTGCGGCAAGCTACAGCTCAGCGGGCAGCTAGCGGCGTGGGAATGCAGGAAAGTAAAAATTTTTTACTGGCAGAGGCGGCCTGGGTATAGAACCCGCAAAAGTAAAAATTTTTTACTGACGGCCTGGGCATAGGAGCTACTGGGGAAAACGGTGGGGGTTAGGGAGGATTGGATCCAATCCAGGGTTCCACCTAGGAAATTATAAATCAACGGTGAGCTCAGATGGGGGAGCTGCGAACGCAGCTAGCAAATTATTAATTAACGGTGGCACCCCAGGATGCCGGCACTGGGGTCTGACAAAAACTTTAACGTTGTCTATGTTTACTGTCAGATAAGCACGCAATAATCGATACATGCCGATACTGGTTCCAGAGAATCCAGCGTTTATAAATGACGCGGAAAAGCAAGTCTGGGTAGCACTTGCTTTTGTCTGATGTATCAAGTAAGCTTTAGGCATGGCTGCAAAATTTACTTACATAGACCTGTTTGCAGGAATAGGTGGATTTCACGCAGCGCTATCTGCCATGGGTGGCGATTGCGTTAAAGCCGTGGAAATAGACCCGCGCGCTGCAGCATTGTATGAAAAAAATTGGGGTGTTCCTGCGCTTGCGGACATCACAGAGCTTGCAAATGACGATGGTGTAAAGATACCAAAACATGACGTATTGGTAGCAGGCTTTCCTTGTCAGCCATTTTCTAAATCTGGCGCTCAGCGCGGCATGGAAGAAACCCGTGGAACTCTGTACTGGAACATACTTAAAATAATTCAAAAGCATCACCCTACAATAGTTTTGCTGGAGAACGTGCGAAACCTCGCGGGCCCCAGGCATTCCCATGAATGGGAAGTAATCATCGAAACTCTGCGGGCCGAGGGATACCGAGTTAGTGACAAGCCTGCTATTTTTAGCCCTCATCTTCTGGACAAGAAGCATGGTGGGCGTCCACAGATTCGCGAACGGGTCTTTATCGCAGCCACATATGTCGGGGGGAAACTATCCCAGCAGGACCTAGAAGTTGAACCGCCCGTCAACAACAAGCCGATTGCGGGTTGGGATCCAAATACTTGGTCACTCGCTGATGATTTACTGGATGTGCATGAATCGATTCCAAGTGAATCACAACTATCAGATGAAGAGATTCGCTGGATTGATGCTTGGGATGACTTTGTCAAAAAAATGTTGAAACTTAGAAAAAATAAAAAACTACCTGGATTTCCATTGTGGTCTGATTCCTGGATACATCCTGCTGCTCTGCAAATCGAAGAAGGAACCCCAGCCTGGAAAATTGACTTTCTAACTAAGAATGCAAACTTCTATTCTGATCACTCTAAGTTAATTGATGCATGGAAGGCCAAGTGGAAAATTGAAGAGTTTCCTGCTTCCAGACGCAAGTTAGAGTGGCAGGCGCAAGATGCTAACACTCTCTGGGAAACAGTGATGCATTTTCGTCCCTCTGGAATTAGGGCCAAGAAAGCAACCTATGTACCCGCCCTAGTAGCAATTACTCAGACGTCAATTATCGGGCCCGAAAGGCGTCGTCTTTCAGTTAGAGAAGCTGCCCGTCTTCAAGGTTTTCCTGATTCATACAGTTTTGATGGCCAAACTTCATCGGCGACCTTTAAACAACTTGGAAATGGCGTAAACATCGGCGTCGTTTGGCACGTGTTGAAGCAGTTAGCTGAACGTGATAAGAAAGTTCTCGCAAAACGAAAGCCTGATCTTTACCAAGCAATAATTGAATCCCCTATGTCGCCTGATTCAATTATTAAAAGAATGAAGCCAGTAAACAAGTTGCGCTAGGTAAGCGTTCCAATTCCATTAAACATCGGCGCACTTGATAGATGCATTCCATTTTCTTGGAAAACAGCTATCCAAGTTGGGTCCGTGACCTCAATGTCTGTGACTACGACGTGCAGCTGTGTGAAGATATCGGGAAATTATAATTTAAAGATCGACGCTGCACCCGTTGCGTTGCCAGAGGCCAGTTAACAGAAATTATAATTTGCGAAGACAGCTTCACAGCTGCACAACTTTTGAAACGATTCATGCATAAGCTTGACATTGTTTCCGAGATAGCATAAAGTTCTGGAACAGGCCAAGTTGGCCAAGGAAAGGAACTACCATGGGATACACCCATTACTTTAGAAAAGTGAGCCCTACAAGAGAAGACTCACGTAGATTTGAGATGTTTGCATTCGGTGCACGCAGGATCATTGATTACGCAAGAACATACGACAACATTGAAATTGCAGATGCAATGGGAGAAAGACTGGACATGTTCGAGATAAACGAAGACTCTGTTAGTTTTAATGGTTACGGCGCGGATGCACATGAAACATTCTTTTGGAATAAAGAAGCTGTTGGAGTCAATTTCTGCAAGACCGCTTACAAGCCTTACGACGCAGTAGTAACGGCGTGCCTTATCCACTTAAAAGATGTCTACGGCGATGCAATTGAAATCGGCTCGGACGGCGATTGGTCAGAGTGGCGAGACGGTGCGACGCTATACCGCAACGCAACTGGCTTGACCGCTGAAAACCCATTTACTCAGGGAGCGGTGGTTTAAGTGGAATTTATCTTTTTTACACTTGGATCAACGTTCGGCTTGGGATTGGGGTGGGTTTGGGGCAAGAGCTCCAAGATTCATCCGCCGATTTTTAATGAAAAGAAGTTGAACCGAATACTCTCTGACACGAAACGGGAACGAGAGAAGTTTGCGTTGATCTCTCAACGTTGGGCTTGGGTTGACAACGGCAAGACAATGCGCTAGCTTTAAATCTGTAGCGAGGAGCTCGATCCAGTAAATACTCATAACCCCCTTTCCATGAGTACGGATCGCTCCTCGCTACTTTTATTAGCGGGAGGCTTAGGCATGAGAGTGCTTGGTTGGTTGAAAGAAGATCTAGAAACAACGGTGTGTAGCAAGTGTGCGGATTTTGAAACGGATGCCCCAGTTACTGAACTTGGTGTACTTGAGGTAAGCTGCTCCATCTGCGGAAAACTTATTTAATAATTTGCGATTAATCCTTGGCTGAGACCAGGGGATCGCAATTTGCCTTCGTGGCGCAACGGATAGCGCAAATGGTTTCTACCCATTAGGTTGCAGGTTCGAGTCCTGCCGAGGGCACTTTTAAGATCCGTACTATCTTGGGAAATTATTATTTATTCTGCAGAGCTGCACGAAGGCCGCATCTCCTCGGGAAATTATTATTTGCAGTTTCCTTGCACCCCTGATCTTTTCTGGTACAATAAAACTACCCACAGGAAAGGGGTAAGAAAATGCCAAACTGGTGTTCTAATTCTGTAGAAGTAAGTGCAAAAACAAAAGAAGAACTTGAAGAGTTTCTAACTTTTATTCGTCAAACACATTTTTCGCACCACACTGGCTTTAGGACAGGAGACGTTGATGGCGACGTAGTTGGAGTTTTCTGGAACTTTAAGCAACCAGAAGACGTTATCTCTTATTACGCAGGTGAAGTAAAAACTGAAAAAAGCACAGGGGAAGATGAAATTGTCCCAGTAATTGGCGAAGACTGGTATAACTGGAACATTATTAACTGGGGAACTAAATGGGATGTAGACCCCCCCGATAATGATGAAGTTAACATAGACGGGGTTGAGGGAGTCGGCTTCTCTTTTACTTGGCACTTCGATACCGCTTGGTCGCCAGCGCAAGAAGCCTATGGTCTTATGGCAGAACGCTTCCCAAATCTTTATTTTATTTTTGAAATCACAGAGGAAGCTAACTTCTACGCTGGGAAATTATTCTATTCAGAGGGCGAGTTACAGAACGCCGAGTGGGTAGATAGCCCTACCCATAGTGACTTTGTTGGGTTAGACATACCTTGCACCCTTTGTTATGAAACAACCGAAGAATGTTCTTACTGTGACGACTGCGGTGAAGCTCCCTGCCAATGTAAAGAAGCGGAAGAAGAAACACCGCAGGCAGGCAAGGCATTAGGGGTTGTCAACTCTTAGATAAGATAAGTAAATGGCGCGAGCCGAGTCGTTTTTACGGCTCGGCTTCGTGCATTACACAGGAGGAAAAATGGAACTAAGTTATTTTGCAACGGACGGGAACTACGGCTCGTCTTCAGGCTTGACAGTCATTGACACAACGGCTTGGGCTGATAGCGACTTTGAACTGGTGAAGCAAGCTAGTAGTGACCAAAGACCACTAACCGCTCGAGTTGTATCAGACTGGATTGAGTCAGGTAGAACGGAAGAGTACAACGGGTACTTTGAACGCTTGGGTGTTGTGCTGGGTAACTAGCACAATCCCACAGCAGTAAAAATTTTTTACTGGTAACGGTGAGTTGCTGGAGAGCTGCCAAGCTCGGGAAATTATAATTTCGCCGTGAGTGGCCGGCCCCCCTACAATCAGCTCTAAATAATAATTTCCCATAAAAAATCTATGGATCGGATTTTCTAGAAATAATAATTTCCCGCCAGTCGCCTTACAGTAGGGAACGTCAGAGAGAATAATTTCACACGAAGCTTATGGCTGGTTTTAGATAAATCCCTTGAAGACAAAGAGCTTCAGAAATAGGGGTACTTTAGGACTTGCAAAAGATAGAATAAATTGCTAATGTTCTACTACGCGATAAAACACCACAACGAAAGGAATGATCGTGAAAAGAGAAGATAAACCAATTCAGGGGTTTGCTATCTATTTAGAAGTAGCAAAGCCAAGAGTTACTCAACAGGTATTTCTAGTACCTACTGGGTTTGACTCCTTGGGTCGCAAAGTCCCAGAGAGTTACTTTTACAGAATAATGGTCGCAGAGAGTAAGAAGAGTCTTTGGCGTTCAGCAAATACAAATACTTTCAAGTCTGATGATAAAGAGGAAACGACTTACAAAAGATTGAGTGTTCTGCTTGCTTGGCTAAAGATTGAATCGCCTGATTACTCGATTATTGGCAACAAGTCTTTAGTTATCGAAGTATCAAAGCTTGACTATGACGACATTGTTAATTCAAAGACACCAACCAAACTAATTTACAGAATAAACCAATCGCGCATTGGCGCAGGTTTTCCTGTTGAGATCGTTAATTAAGGGGAAATGTAATGTTAATACTTAATGAAAAATTAACTTCTGCTGGCACAGAAAGTCGCAACCTATGGGCGCAACTTACTGATTTTATTCATCAGCACGGAGATAACTTAATTGGCGAAGCATCTTCAATGCGCTTGAACTCTGATGTTTCATCACAAGGAAGATACACAGAACGCGCACCTAAGACTTATGCGCCGAGAACTAAGAAAAGTGGTTTTGTGAACGTTGAGCCTATGACTTCTGCAAGTGAAGACGAGGGTGGATACTTAAGACCAAATGGCGATAAGTATTTCTCTCGTATGTGGGGCGATCACGAAGACGTACTTACTCTTCGTAAAGCGCGTGAAGCAACTGCCAAAGTTTTCTCTGGTCAAGGTGGCTCACCAATGTTTGCACTTCTCTATGGGTCGCCAGGGTGTGGAAAAACTGCACTTATTGAAGCTTCCTTTGGTAGTGAAGAGGGTGGCATTTTTACACTAATGGGAACTGGTGACACAGAAGTGGCAGATCTAATTGGTGGATACGTTCAAACTCCTGCTGGTGGTTTTGAGTGGATTGACGGCGATTTAATTCGCGCCGTTGAAACTGGTGGCGTTTATTTCATTGACGAAATTGGTTTGATAGACCCCAAGGTTTTGTCTGTTGTCTATGGACTTATGGACGGACGGCGCGAAATTACTGTTACTGCTAACCCAGAGCGCGGAACTGTCAAGGCTCACCCAAACTTCTATGTAGTTGGTGCTACTAATCCAAATGCAATAGGTGTTCGCTTGAGTGAAGCTTTGCTATCTCGTTTCACTCTTCAAACAGAAATGGGAACTGACTGGGAACTCGCTCGTAAGTTGGGTGTGGCAACACAATTAGTTACTGCTTCGCAGAATCTATCTAAGAAACAACAAAGTGGGGAAACAACTTGGTCACCACAGATGCGCGAACTTTTAGCTTTTCGCGACATAGCCACTACCTTTGGCGTTTCCTTTGCAGTTTCAAACCTACTGGCTTCTGCACCAGAAATTGACAGACCAGTAGTAGCAGATGTTCTCACTCGCGTTTATGGCGAGGAGTGCAAACCAGCCAAGATTTAATTCCTTTCATTGGCTGGAATTAAAAAAGCAAGTAGGGGTATGTGGTGTACCCCTACTTGCACCTCAAAGCTTTAGAGCGTACAATAAAATCAAATAGTTTTTGGAAGGACTTTTGAAATGGCTCATTTACATTTAGGTACTAAAACTCGAACAGAGAACACTCCACCAGAGTGGTTATCTGTTGGTCGCGACATTGGCGTTCTCGCTAACTCTTGGTCAGGTCGAAGCGACATAGTTGTATTCGTTGGACAAGGCGCAGGTCAGGGCGTTGCCCCTGCTTGCTTTTTACCAGAGAGCGCAGAACTAGAACTTGACGTTGCTCAAGCTTTTGGAAAGGCAACAACTCCAAGAATGATTGGGGACTTAACTGAAAAGAAAAACCAGTACGAGTTTCCAAAGGCAGTTGGCTTAATCTTTCACGAAGCCTGTCACGCATTGACTTCCCAATGGTCAATGAAGAAAGCAAGTGAAGATCTTAATAAGAAAGAGTTTGAAGCTTTAATGCTTCTGGAAGAGTCGCGCATTGAGAAAATTGGCGTAGATAGAAAACCAGAACTAAGAAACTTTCTACGATCTGCTTCTATGGAAATTATTGTTCACGAAATAGAAGAAGACTCTGAACAACTTTCACAGGTACAAAGTTGCGCGAACTTAGTTGGATTAGTTTTAGGCAGAGTGCAAGCAGGTGTCTTGGATAAAGAAGATGTCTATGACGTAAACATTTTGGTTACTAAAGTCTTGGGTCAAGAGATAGTAGACAAATTAAAGTTTATCCTTAAGAACTTTCAAGCCTATCCCTCACGAACAGACATAGAACCTTTATACCCATTAGCAAAACAATGGGTGCAGATCGTTGAAGACTTGCGCGAAGAGCGTGGCGAAGAAGATCAAGATACTTCTGACTCTTCCAAACTTATGGAAATGATTAAAAAAGCATTAGAGAACTCGTCTTCAACAATTTCTATTTCTACTTCAATGGAACTCGAAGAGCAAGAACGCGAAGAAGCCTGGGAAGAAAAAGTAAAGCAGGTCACGAAAGAGTCTGAACAAGAAAAATACAATAAGGAAGTTGCTACTGAAGTCTTTGGTCGTGGCACAAAAGAGTTAATAGCTAAAACAGATAGCACTTTAATTGAAAGACGTAAGCCAACTACTGAAGAGCGTATCTCTGCCGTAAAAATTTCTAAGATGTTGGAACAAGCAAAGTATCGTGACAGAGATGAAGTAGAGATCTCTAGCGAAATACCTTATGGAAAACTACGCACAAGAACTTTGGTACAAGCCAATGCGCTAAAAAGTAAAGGCGTTCACACAAAAGTTGAGCCTTGGCGTAGGACTGTTCGCAAACACACAGATGACCCGACTCTTAATGTTGGAGTAATGGTGGACATTTCAGGCTCAATGAGTAGTGCTATGCAACCTATGGCGACTACTGCTTGGGTAATGAGTGAAGCGGTAAAGCGAGTGCAAGGTCGTTGCTCAATGGTTTACTTTGGTAATGATGTATTTCCAACACTAAAGGCTGGCGAAAGTCTTTCTGAAGTAACTGTTTATAGCGCACTTGACGGAACTGAACGCTTTGATAAAGCATTTAAGGCACTTGACGGAAGCCTTAACCTTTTGTCTGGTCAAGGCGCGAGGTTACTGGTAGTTGTATCTGACGGACATTACACCGAAAACGAGAAAAAGCACGTTAAGAATTGGCTCAGGGCTTGCGCTAAAGCTAATGTCGGAGTGCTTTGGATACCCTTTGACGAGGGCGGTATGGCGACACACCTCTGTGAGGGAAGTCAGGCTGTGGTGTTGGGTGGTAAATTAAATCCAACGGAAGCTTCTACTAAGATCGGTCAGGCTTGCGCTAAAGCCTTAAGCAAGGTCGGCGCGGAGTAAGACCCCAAAAGCTGGCTCTGGGTGCGATACGCCGAGTAATCGGTATCGTCCTTCCAGCGAACTGTTTTCGTACCCAGAGCCTTACCGTTGTAAGACGGCGCGAGATGTAAAGACGGCGTGGGATAGAGAGGGAAATAATGACGGACACACTTCTAAAGACAACGTGGTTAGTACCTATGCAACCTGATAGAACGGACGCAGTTTTCTACCACGACTACGTTGGCGGTCACATTGGTAGCGTTACGCTGCAACACAACGGTGAAGTGCAGACCATAGAGATCTACTGCGAGGGTGACATAGAAGCAGTAAATACCGATACAGCTAAAATCTATCAAAGCTCTTATGACTTCTTTGAAGACGGTTACGACACAGACGAGAAGCTATTCAGCTCTCCAGACAACTCCGACTGGGACGAGAACCCTTGGTTTGATCTTTATTCTGAAGACGGTGAGCATCTAGATTGCGTATCCCATAATTTCCTTAAGGCTCAGAACTTTGCAGAACAACTACTTGTTGAGAACGCAGGGTTAGATCTTGCGTTGTTTAATCTCGATAAGGTATAATGGTTAAAAGCTCGAGGAAAGGAATAACTAATGAGCGAAGTAATGCAAGACCTAACCGCAGAACTGACAACAGACTGCACCTGCACTAACGAAGACGGCACAGAAACAGATACTTGTTTCGACTGCTACGAAATGGATAAAGGTGGTTTCCTTTACCTGATAGATGCGTGGCGTGATGTATCGTCAAACGCAACAGATACCGTTTTGATTAACGGCAAGGGGTTAAGTTGGGAAAGCCGAGAGGGTTTCTGCATAACCGAGTTTGATGACGTGCTGGACAAGCTCACTTTGAATGGCGAGTACACGTTACGGCTACGCCTTTCAGGTGACAAGCTAACTTGCAAACGGGCAAGCCACGATGAGATCGGCGCGAGTTTCGAGTTTAGTTTCGTCCCAGACCAAACCTAACAAGTAAATTAGAATCAGGCGTGAGGTTACTTAGGTAGCCTCACGCCTTATCTTTCAACGGAGTAAGTATGAGAAAGCGTAATCCGCTAGACAAGCTAGTCAAGGGCAGGGGAAGCTACGTCCTTAATCAGAAGTTTCTAGTCTTTGGTGATCGCAGGACTAAGCGGAATAGATCTAGACCAGACAAGAAACGACAAGCTATCCAACGGAGTAGAGAGGAAAGCTGACACAGTAAAAATTTTTTACTGGCAGGGCTGGGGCTTGCGACCCAGTAAACTCTATTTCAAACGTCCCAAATAATGTCAGTCCCTAGGTGTAAAGTTTCACTATCAAGTCATACGGACTTGGTACTTGGAAAGGAACTAAAAAAACACTATGAATAATCCCCTGTACAACCTCAAAAGCAAGCTCGGTACTTCTGTAAGTTGCCCGACTTGTGAAGCAAGTGACGTAGTATTCCTAAGCAGGTCAGCCAAGAGATTCTCTCGACTTCACAATTCAATTCACCGCCACCCTGCGAATGCGCGTAAAGTCGCATAACCAAATAAAGATAACCCCTTGCCTTTCGGTTAGGGGTTATTTTTTTTGATTAAAATTATTAAATAATTTCCCACTAAGAGTTTGACGCATAGGGCAAATAAGATACAATGGGGTTATGGCTTAAGGGTTAAGTCATTGGAAAGGAATACCAAATGTCAATAAATCTGAAAGAGTCGCTAGCGCAACTCAAAATGATTACCGACCAACTAGAAGCAGGCGAGGTATTAA
>Ga0335398_10001025_pt1 | contig 48968 bp, 52 predicted proteins | sample BON03_FD_205742 | JGI IMG/M metagenome (GOLD analysis project Ga0335398, IMG submission 205742) | Freshwater microbial communities from Lake Bonney liftoff mats and glacier meltwater in Antarctica - BON-03 (spades assembly) (version 2) | ecosystem: Environmental > Aquatic > Freshwater > Ice >... | reverse complement strand
GTTAAGGTTCCTGAGAGTGATGGAATTGGTGCGGTTGGGGGAGGCGAGGCAGCGAGGGGAGGGGCAGCAAATAACCCAAACTCTTTTTTCTTTGGAGGAGCTGGGGTTGATCCTAATTTTGTGAAGCATACAGACCGTAATAACCCTTTATGGAACTATTATCATGGAGATGGAAGTATTCCTGTTCGACAGCAAATCGACACAGGAATAGGTGTTCCTCGTGGTATCCCAACGGGGATTGGTGCGGGGAACGCGAGTGGAAGTATCACACTTTCACACTTTGGAGGAAAGGGTGATGTGAGAGTATCTTCAGGAGGATTTGCCCTTCAGTACTGCAACAACCCCTATGGTGGTTATGTTGGTAGCTTTGTTGAGCCCACACAAGTTGGAGGAACAACATATAGGTGGTGTTATGCACTTACGGCTGGGGGAAGCAAGATATCTTTTCCGGATGGAAGTAGAAGTGCTCATGGAGGATACTACGAAACAGCCGCAGTGAGTGGTGAGCGTTTTTCAGCAATGAATTCGCAGTCATACTACGTAGCGTATCCACTTGACGGGAAGGCACTTTCGAACCTGCCAGACACGCGAGGAGTCACTGGTCAAAATACAAAACTACGAAAATATTATGTAACCGTCACTACAAAAAACGGAACAGCCATTACTGGGTATATAGCGGATCGTGGTCCTCACGCATCGCTTAACAAATTGGATGTTTCTCGGGGAATGTACGATGCTATTAATAGAAATGGGGGAGCGGCATCAGCGCGCCTCGTTGATGGGTCAGGACAAACAATAACAAGTCTTTAAATAAAAATCACATGAATATAAAAAAAATATCTTTCATACTCATTACACTTGCAATTATTTTGGGAATTATTTTTGCTATTTTTTATTTTCTTGGTGAAAGGGATCAACAAAACGGGGCGCAGGAGGGGAGGGACCCTTTTCCTGTAAACATAGATTCTGGTTTTGGATCTATCTCAGGAGAAGAGACTCCTACAAACAATAACAACCAAACTCCTACCACATCACAATCTCCACAAATAATTCCAACTCTTCGAAAACTCTCTGATGAACCAACATCTGGAGTATATACATATAATACGGTTCGCGAAGTTACACGCATCTTATACAACGAAGAGGGTGCTGAGGAGATAGAGATTGTTGAGATTCCTGAAACAAAATTTCAAATTATCGAGCGTCGCAACGCCCACATAAGTGAGTTTAACTCGCTAGATTTACTTGGTAAGAAAATTTCTGATACCACAATCGTACGTGTTCGTGAAGCTATTGCAGGGGCGGGTGGTTATGTTTTTCGATATCTCGCAGAGTTTAACGAAACAATCCTTTCGTACAGAGGATCACTGGAAATAGATATTTCCGCCACGGAAGACGGGGGTGCAACAGCCTTACTAAAAGGATCATTTCTCCCTGAAAACATTACATCAATGACCCTCTCTAGTGACAAAGAATCGATTGCATATATTGTTTCTGAGGGTGGTACCGGAAGCATACTCTACACAACACCGATAGATGCCTTTACCCCCACTCAAATAGCCACACTTCCGCTCTCTGAGATTCATGTACTCTGGCCGAGTGAGCAGACCTTCATGTTTTATACAAAAGGTGATTCTCGAATACCTGGAAACCTCTTTACGCTTGGCGCGAGTGGTGAATTACAGACTACGCTCAGCGAAATGTATGGTCTCACAGTTAATCCATCTCCATCAAGAAACATTGTCTTTGTTTCTTTTGATGTTCGTGGAGACATCATAACAGCTGCAATAAATCTCGACACAGGCTTTACATCAAACATTACCGGAGTGAGAACAATTGCATCTGATAAGTGCGTCTGGAGCACTGTTGAGGAAAACATAATTTACTGTGGCGGTACTCGCGGAATGATTAGGGGTGATTATCCGGAAAACTGGTATTCAGGCTCACGGTTTTTTGTTGATACTTTGTGGCAGATAAATACTGAAACAGGTGATTCTGAAATAATCTCATACCTTGATGAGGATAACGTAACAATTCCATTTGATATAATTCAACCAACACTAGCTGAGGGTGATACCTATTTATTATTCATTAATAAATACGACAGGGCGCCATGGGTTCTTAACTTGGGTCGCATTATTAATCCAGAAGATGAGGTCTTCTTGGAGAGTGGAGCCCAAACAGAAATATTAGAAGTTTCGGAGACAGTAGAATCTATATAAATATAGACAAATAATAAACACTTACCAAAAAGACCTCTTACGAGGTCTTTACTACTATAGTATCTTTTCCTTCAAACTGATCACCGCCCATATCACCATCTCCAGAATCCTTCATATTCTTCTTGATATATATGTCCTGCAAATAGGTATATAGATTACTCACTGTCCAATAGAGAGCCACTACAGCGGAGAATCCATACCCAGCAAAGAATATGATGACAGGGAGCACATAGAGCATTTGAGCATTCATTGCTTTTGTAATATCTTCCACAAAATCATCTTTTTTCTTTTCGTTCACATCTTTTTTTATAATCTCTTTTTTCTTAGGAGGTATTGTCACAAGTATTCTTTTCATATAGAAAAACTGAGTAACAGCTGCGAGGAAGGCAAAGAAGAAACTTTTTTGAGTTAAATCAAATCCGGCAATCGTCATTTGTACAGATTCTGGGGTTGGAATGAATGAATAGAGTATTTCTGAATTAATTGTTGGCAAACCACTTTGTGCAAAAATATAGAAGAGTGCAAAAATTATAGGAATTTGAATAATAATTAGAAAAAGCGAAGCAAAAGGATTTATCTTGTGCTTTCTATAGAGCTCAAGAGTTTTTCTGCCGAGTTTTTCTCGGTCGTTTTTAAACTCAACCTTAATTTCCTTGAGCTCATCATTAAGCGCTCGGCTCTTTATTTGTGTAATGATTGATTTTTTAGTAAGAGGGAATAGGATTGTTTTAACAATAATAGTAAGTATTATAACGGCGAGAAAAACGTTTCCTCCAGGGACAACATCAAGAATTCCAACAAGTGCATTATAGAGAGGGTTGTAAATAAAAGTATTAAACATAAAAATAAATTAGGTGAGTAAATTACTGTTTCATTATACTTATAGGCTGTGCATAAAGCTACTCACTTCGGCACAAAGTATGTTTTCTTCTTTCGGGGAGATTTTTTTCTTCACAATTATTATTATATTTTTATCCGAGGGAATTTCACCGACACAGCTATACACAAGCCGCCGAAGGCGGTTTCGATCAACTGCTCGCGGATAGTTTTTTTTCGTAACAGCAGTTGATACTGCACCTTTTTGAGAATCTTGATATACGCAGAGTAGGGAAGTAGTACTGTATCGTCGACCACTTTTGAATACATTTTTGAATTCTTCTGTTGTGAGTCTCTTTATCTTTGGGAGCATGGTGTTTCTAGTATATATGTAGGCAATAACAAAACAAACCGCATGCGGTTTGTTTTTTTATTTATTGTTTGTGACTACTGCTAGCTTAGACCTCCCTTTTTGTCGTCGTCTTTTCAGAATAGCCCTTCCTGATGTGGTTGCTGTTCTTACTAGAAAACCATGGGTCTTGGCTCGCTTTCGTCTTTTTGGGTTGTATGTAAATGACATGGTTCGATAAGATTAACAAATAAGTTTGGTTTTGTCGTGTTTTACTTCTCCACAACTTATACACACATTATTAACATATTTAGAGTATGTTCGCAAGTTCCTCTCTCTGTATTTTTATATATAATGCATTACATTGATGTCGAACACTGTGAGCAACAAAACATTGTGGGAAAGTGTACTCGCTGAAATCGAGTCGATGGTCTCGAAGGCCAACTTTAACACATGGTTTAAGGACACTTTCATTGTACGAAAAAACACAGAGGGGATTGTAGTAGTAGGGGTTCCTAACAACTTTGTAAAACTGTGGCTTACTCAAAAGTTTACACAAGAAATAATTAAACACCTCAGGGAGTTAGATGAGACTGTTCGGGGGGTAGAGTACACAATTGCCCAGAAGCCAGCAAAAACAACAACGAAAGAAACCCCGATAGACAACAGCACCTTCCGCAAGAACACACTGCCGCTCGAAGAGACACTCATCTCAAAACAAGACAACCTTAACCCTCGCTACACATTTGACTCTTTTGTTATTGGACCATTCAATGAGCTCGCCCATGCAGCTTCTCAAGCAATTATTAAGCAACCTGGAATCGTATACAACCCTTTATTTATATACGGAAACACAGGACTCGGTAAGACACACCTCACCCAAGCAATAGGAAACCATATCAAACAGAACTATCGAGATAAGCAAGTGTATTATATGACCTCAGAACAGTTTGCTACTGAGTACATTAGTGCACTTCAATCAAATAAGGTTCAGTTATTTAAGGACAGGTACAAGAAGTACGATGTTTTGATTATGGACGATATTCAGTTTTTCTCAAACAAAGAGAAAACACAAGAGGAACTGTTTCATCTATTTAACACCCTCTATGAAAACAACAAACAGATTATCTTTTCTTCAGATCAACACCCTAATTACATCCCTGGATTAGAGGATCGGCTCAAATCAAGATTCAGTCAAGGGATGATTGTTGATATTCCGAAACCCGACTTTGAAGCCCGCAGTGCAATCCTTCGCTCAAAAGCAAACGCCCTTGGAACAATATTAACAGATGACGTGGTGACATATCTTGCGGAAACAATTTCGACCAATGTTCGAGAACTAGAGGGGGTGCTCAACTCCGTTATATGCCAGTCGGAACTTAAAAATAGAGCCCTTTCACTAGAAGAAGTAAAAAGTTTGGTAAAGGGGGATTCTCGTCCAAATAAAAACATATCCGCAGAGGACCTCATTAAGATTGTTGCGGACTTTTATAAGATAGATCCATTAAGTATTCCTGATAAAACAAGAAAAAAAGAGGTTGTGAGACCCCGACAAATAGCGATTTACATCATGAGAGAGAGATTCAGTGTTTCCTACCCAACAATCGGGGAAAAACTTGGAAACAGGGACCATACCACAATGATTCACTCGTACGAAAAAATTAAGAGGGAATTATTGAATGATCAGCTCCTCGCACAGCAAATCGAACAAATTAATGCAATGATATAAAAAGCCTTATAAATAAGGCTTTTTTAATACACCGCCCTGGAAGTTCACAATCTATAATTATAGATATACACCTGTGGAAAATACTGTGGATAACCTGTGATTTAGGTGGGTAACTTCTTGTGTATTTATTCTGGATTAAAGATGCTAACATGTTTATAAGGTGCTCCTATTCAGACAAGTCCACATATTACAAGAAGATATGCACAAGATACAATTATGCAATTTCTTCAAAGAGTCTTATTTTTCAATACAAAAAAGACTTATCCACATCATCAACAGGGTTAATAATAGAAATAAAAGAAAAATATAAAAAAATGAAATTCACAATTACACATAATAAAATACTTGAATCAGTAAGAACTTTAGCGAAGATTGCTACGAAAAATACATCCCTACCTATACTTAAAAATATCAAAATGGAGGTTTTGGGTGCGACACTAACAATGAATGCAACAAACCTAGATGTTGGGGTGACAATCAGAGTTCCTGTAAAAGATGCTGAGGATGGTGTTTGTGTTGTTGATGCCACGGTGTTTCTTTCATATATCGGCTTGTTGCCACAAAAAACAAAAATATCTATTGAGAAGGTTGGAGAACATGTCGTTATTAGCTCAGAAAGGGGGGTGGCTAAGTTTACAACTGTGGAGGCAGCTGATTTCCCCGAGATACCCCAGATAAGCAACGCTGAGGCGAATAGAGTAACTATGAAGACCTTAGATTTTGTAGGAGGAATAAGGTCTGTAGTATTTTCTTGTGCCTTTTCCGCTATGCGCCCGGAGTTGTCGAGTGTGTATATTTATAAAAATGAAGATGAGCTCGTTTTTGTTGCAACTGATACTTTTCGATTGGCTGAAAAAAGGATTTCTATGGATTCTGTAGATATTGAGCCAGTACTTATTCCATCAAAAGTCGCTCAGGAGATAGTAAAGCTCTTTGGAGAGAGTGAGGGTGATATCAGCGTTTGTTTTGAGGATGGTCAAGTAAGTATTCAAAATGATGACCTGACTGCAATTGCTCGTACTGTTAGTGGTGTCTTTCCTGACTATAAACAGATAATTCCAACAGACTCACTTACTTGTGCTGCGGTTCTCAAGGGTGATTTACAAAATGCACTACGAGCATCAACAATTTTTTCAGACAAGTTTAATCAGGTAACTTTGACAGTATTACCTGAAAAAGAGATCGTTGTTCTCGATACAAAAAACGTAGTTTCTGGTGAGAATACATATAACATACATTCTGGAATAGAGGGTGAAGAGGTTTCACTTAATTTTAATTATAGTTATTTTAATGATGTTATGTCTACAATAAAATCAGACTCAATCAATCTTTTATTTAATGGGAAGGGAAAGCCTGTTGTTATTCGAGATGAGGACCATAAATTCCTTTATCTCATAATGCCGATGAGTAAAAACTAAATATGCAGGCTATAGAGATACTTCTTAGGAAGTATGCAGCAATGAGGCCTCGTGACTCTATTGTGAAAGAAGCTTTTAGGAGTGCTTTTATTGATGAGTTTGGCGTAAATATTACAATTCCTGAGTTGAGTGTGACAAGAAACTCCATACGAGTGCATGTTTCTGGACCGCTTAAAAGTGAAATTTTTATAAGAAAAGAGTCTTTGGAAAAAACCTTCCTCCAATATATGGAAAAAGGTTTCTGGTTAGGAGATGTTAGGTAGTGGTGATTTCTTTATAAGCCACACTCGTATTAGTTGATTGTAAATAATACTGAGCTTGAGTGCTCCGTGCCGTCAATCTCTGCTTCTATAGTAAGTGTGTTGATCCCTGTTTGTATTTCTTTTGTTGATTGCGGCGTGAATGCATATTGATTTTGATTGCTCGTATATGTTTCAACTACTTGTTTGTTTATAAGGATATTTATCCTTGTGGAAATTCCTTCGATGAGAAATGTTGTATATATTGTTCCTGAGTTGTTATATACTCCGCCATTCTCAGGATTGGTTATTCTTATTTTTTGTACTTGAGAAACAATCTCCTCATTTTGTGTTGGTAAGATTCCACCAGACCACGCTTGGACAGCACTTTCCCAAAGATAGTATTGAGGATCTCTTCCTGGGCTTGATGGTTGTTCTCCAAGGGGGTTGTTTTTATTAACAAAATGAAGGATGTTGTGTGTCCCTTGTGGGTTTTGCCACTGACCATTGATAATTGGCTTACTCTGCTGTTCTTCCGACAGTCCCTCTGGTGCAATGAATGATTCAACAGGTCTTGTTCCGAGTGCAAAATCAACAAACTCTCTCCACATTGGTGCCACAATAAAGCCCGCAACTTGCTTTACCATTGAGGAGTTATCATTGTTTCCTGCCCATGCAGTTAATACTATGTTTGGGGTATATCCAATAATCCAAGCATCTCTATAGTCGTTTGTTGTACCTGTTTTTGATGCCATATCTTGACCTTGAATATTAAGAAATGAGTTAGCTCCAAAAGCTGGTGTCCTAGCAGTATTGTCAGCAAGTACATCTGAGATAAGTCTTGCTGTTTGAGGTGGAAGAACTTCTTGACCCCTATCCTCATCCATTTTCTGATCATATATCACTTTTCCTTGAAAGTCTTTTATCTCAAGAATTGCTTTCTGCTCATATTTGATACCTTCTGTTGCGAAAACACCGTAGGCTGAAGTTAGATCAAGCGGTGTTACTTCACCACCACCTAGTACGAGCGTAAGTCCATATCGCCTTGCTCCTTCTAGTGATGATATTCCCATTTGTTTTGCGAGATCAAGTGCTGCATCAAGTCCGGTGAGATAGAGTGTTTTTACCGCGGGAACGTTTACTGATTGTGCGAGCGCATCACGAAGAGTCATTGGTCCCCTATATTTATTGTCGTAATTTACTGGTCGATAGCAGCTTCCTCCAGAGGAGCATGTTGTTGAGAACTCAGTTGAAAGGTCGAAGACAGTGGTTTCTGGTCGAAACCCCTTATTAAATGCTGCGGCATATACAATGGGCTTAAATGTTGAACCTGGTTGTCTATACGCAGTTGCAACATTGTAGTTCCCATCGATGTTTTTATCAAAATAGTCTCGTGAACCAACCATTGTAAGAATTTCTCCGTTTCGAGGGTCAAGTGCTACGATAGCGGCGTTTTCAGCGTTGAATTTTGTTGTATTTTCGAGAGCATATCGTTTAGCAATCTCCTCAGCCTTTTCTTGAAGATCCCAATCAAGTGTTGTTATAACATCGAGTCCTCCCTCTGATATTGCTTCCGCTCCATATTCTTTCTCAAGTAATTCGCGTACGTACATTACAAAATGTGCTGCACGTATCCCAAAGACGTCTGGCTTTTGGAAATCTACTTCCTCTGCTCTTGCTGCCACAAGCTCATCATTTGTAATATATTTATTCTTTCCCATCTTTTCTAAGACCTGATTCTTTCGCACAGTGAGGTCGTCGAAGTTGTTTCCATAAGGAGAGAAGTATGTTGGTGCTTGTGGAAGGGCTGCAATATACGCAGCCTCAGCAAGGGTTACATTTTGAGCGTCTTTACCAAAAAATCTTCGAGAGGCTTCCTGGACACCATATATATTTCCACCATAAGGAACTTCATTGAGGTAGATTCCCAAGATTTCATCCTTACTTAATTGTTCCTCGAGGCGAGGCGCAAGCACCCACTCTTTTATTTTACGAGAAAGTTTTTTATCTGTGGTGAGGAGTGCGTTTTTAATAACCTGTTGGGTGATGGTTGATCCGCCCTGACCACCTAAAAGGTTTCCGTTCTTGAGATTAATGAGCGCTGCCCGAAGAATGGCAGAAAACATAATACCGTTATGTTTATAAAAGTTTTCATCCTCAATAGAGACAGTCGCGTCTTTTATATATTGAGATATTTCTTCATAGGGAACAATTGTTCTTTTTATATCACCATGAATATCATAAAGAATAATCTCTCCTGTACGATCATATATCTTTGTTGACTGCTCAACCTTCCGCTCTTCAAAATTAGAGAGGTCGGGGAGTTCGAACCCAGAAATCCAAATGATTCCAACACCAACAGTAATAAATCCTACAATAAGTCCAACAACTGTTGTTCCAACAAAAAAACGATGACTCAAGGCTTTTTTGAGCTCTCTCATTTTTTTGCGTAGTGCCTTAATTTTTTTTGATTTTTTCATTAATACAATAATATACCAAGCGAGGGATGCGAGCAATTGTTATGATGGGTATCTTTAGAAGTTATCAAGGTCTTCATAGTCGTCACCGTCGATGTCTTCGTCGTAATCAGGGTCTTCACCAAAATCAAGAAGATTGTCGTCATCACCTACCTCTAAATATTTTTCTCCAGAATCATCTTCACTATCGTCGTCTTTTGGTTTTATACTAAGTGCAACCTCGATGTTATTTTCATCATCACTAGGTGTCTCGTCGTCATCAAAAATACTATCGTCTACAATTCCATTATTCAAATCAGTCTCCTTGTTTTCCATAAAAATAAATTAATGTCTATTTTGTAACATACTCATTTTTACTTGCAAGGGTGCTGGTTATATCTGTGGAAAACGTTCACAAGCAAGACATGTAATACCACAAGCTATTGCGTCATATTCATCGTCTAAAGCACCTTTTTTTGTGAAGTCTATAAGTCGAGGAACCATTATGAGGATGTCTTTTTTTGTGGCACGTCCATTTCCTGTTACTGCAACTTTTATTTGGTTGGGAGTGTACTCGAAAACTTCACAATTAAATTTGCGAGAAATAAAAATAAGTATTCCTCTAACTTCCGCAACACGCAAAGCAGTTTTTTGATTATTTGTAAAAAAAAGTCCCTCAATGGCAGCTGCGTCAGGTTTGTATTTTTGAAATATACTTTCAATCTCAGATCCGAGATGAAAAAGTCGTTTTTGAGATGTTTCTTGTTTGCTTGTATGAATGCAATCAGAAAAAATAACAGTATCCTCGTTGTTTTTTCTTTCTAAGATTGCAACACCAAGCCTTTCGTAGCCTGGGTCAAAAGAGATTATTTGCATGTTATTATTTTTATTCTTTAATCCGCGTTGGTGTAGATACTTTGGACATCGTCAAGGTCTTCGAGATTGTCGATAAGATCTCCTAATTTCTCTCCATCTGAATCATCGAGTCCAATTGTTGATGTTGGAAGCCAATCCATGTTGTTCCGCTCAAAAGCCCAAGCAGCAGCACCTGGAGTTGCAAGTTCATACCCAGATTTTGAAAGCGTATGTCTAACCTCTGCAGCTGCACGATTTTTATTGTCAGTAAGCACTTCGATAATAAGAGCGCAACCACCAGGTCCATATGCTTCGTAGGTAATAGGGTCGAGTGCGGCTGTTCCACTATCTGTCCCCTTTTTTACCGCACGGTCAATGGTGTCTTTTGGCATATTCTCTTTCTTTGCCATTTCAATTGCTGCTGCAAGGCCTGGTGAGGAAACATCCCCACTAACTTTTTTTGATTCAGAGGTAATGAAAAGCGAGAGCTTAGAAAAGATCTTGCTTCGTTTAGCATCTTCTGCACCCTTCTTGTTTTTTATTTTTGACCATTTGTTATGTCCTGACATGTATGTACTATACGGAGTTTATGGTTAATTTTCAAGACCCTCCTTGAGAGATTTGTTCTTTACTATATCAAGAATGTAATTTTTACCAGTCTCTGTGAGCGAGCGACCACGCGGGGTTCTCTCTATAAAACCAATTTGTAAAAGATAAGGTTCGTGGAATTCTTCAATAGTTGAGGGCTCTTCACTCATTGAGAGTGCAAGAGTGTTGAGTCCAACAGGTCCTCCATTAAATTTATTTTCAATTGCGGTGAGTACATCGATATCTGTTTTTGTAAGGCCTGTTGCGTCGATTCCAATGAGTTGTATTGTTCTATCGACAACATCTGTGGTGATTGTGTCGAGTCCTTCAATCTGTGCAATGTCACGGCAACGCTTGAGAAGGTAGTTAGCTGTCCGTGGAGTAAATCGACTCCGTTTAGCGATGAGGTCTGCAGCTGCAGGGTTGATAAATATGCCAAGACGCAACGCTGATTTTTTTACAATCTTTGCAATTTCTTCTTCTGTATAAAATTCGAGCTTGAATACTCCACCAGAGAAACGAGACCGAAGAGGTGATGATATAGAAGCCACTTTTGTTGTTGCTGCAATGAGTGTAAACGCGGGGAGCTCAAGTTGAACAGTTCGGGCGGAAGGCCCTTTTCCAATAACAATATCAATTACCCCTGACTCCATTGCGGGATATAAAACTTCCTCAATTGATTTGTTGAGTCTGTGGATTTCATCAATAAAAAGAATGTCTCCAGAGTTGAGGTTGCTAAGAATTGATGCGACATCAGAAACTTTTTCAATTGCAGGACCTGATGTAATCTTGAGGCCAGCTCCAGTATGGTGGGAGATGAGGTGGGCGAGAGTAGTTTTTCCAAGCCCTGGTGGACCATAGAATAAAAGGTGCTCCGGCATATGATTGCGCTCTTTTGCAGCATTAAGTAGTACTGTGAGATTGTTTTTGATATGTGTTTGACCTATGTAGTCATCCCATGTGGTAGGGCGAAGAGCACTGTCGAGAACAGGGTTGTCTCCAATCTTCTTTTCTTCGTTACTTGACATTTTATTTAAATATGTTAGTATGTTCGAGAACTTGATGAGTTATCCAACTCATACATCTCTAAGCAATTGTACTCCATGTGGTGCCTCGAGAAGGACGCTTTGGTTGCCTTTATGGCATACTGCAGCTATCCTGATTTATTCACCCGACACAGAAGGTCAAGCTTTCCGTGTATTGCTTAGAGATGTATGCTTTGGATTAAAGAACTGTCGGTGGTGTATAAAAGTCTCTACCACACCTCTTTAATTTTCATACTAGTCATCTCAACCCAAAACACAAGAAAAATTGTGGGGATAAAAAACTCAAGTACTATTCTTTCTCTAAGTCAATTACGCGCTCAAGCTCATCGAGTGTGGTAATTCCTTTCAATATCTTATTTATTCCGTCCTGTTGCATTGATGCAATACCTTGATTGTGGGCGGCTTTTCTTATTTCTCGTTCACTTGGATTTGCTTGAAGAATAGTTTCAATCTTCTCGTCTGAGAGGACTGCTTCGTACACTCCGACACGCCCCTTGTATCCAGTTGTGTTGCAGGCACTGCAGCCAACAGCTTTGAACATTGTGTTTGGGAACGTTGGTATATCGTTTTTTGGTGTCGTGTCAAAAAAGTACTTGAGCAGGTCAACTTTATCTTTTGGAATCTCAACCTCTTTCTTGCACTCTGGACAAAGACGTCGCACAAGCCGCTGTGCAATAGATATGTTAATTGCTGAACTAAGAATCTTTGGGTTTACGCCAAGGTCTATAAGTCGAGGAAATGCACCAGCGGCAGTGTTAGTGTGGAGTGTTGAAAAAACAAGGTGACCAGTAAGGGCAGATTGGATAGCAATTTCTGCGGTTTCTTTATCTCGAATTTCTCCAACCATGATAACATCAGGATCTTGTCGAAGTGAGGCACGAAGCCCGCTTGCAAAATCATACCCCTTTTTCTTGTCGACCTGTGTCTGCACAATTCCTTCGAGGTGATACTCAATAGGATCTTCGATAGTAATTATTTTGATATCACTCCCGCGCTTTTTTTGAAGAAAAGCATAGAGAGTTGTCGTTTTTCCAGAACCTGTCGGACCAGTGTTCAATATGAGTCCTTTGGGTCGATCAACCTCCCTCTCGAGAATGTGCATGAGGTTTTCTGGAATACCAAGCTCTGATATTTCGACCTGGATGCTTTCTGGATTAAGGAGTCGCATTACGATTGCTTCACCATATGCTCCCGGAAGTGTGGAAGTACGAATTTCAATTTCTGTGCTTTCAAGATCAACACTAAATCGACCATCTTGGGCGGCGTCTTTGATATTGAGCTTGAGTCCAGAGAGAAGTTTAATTCGAGAAAGAAGTAGTTTGTGTGTTTCGTGGTCAATATTTGAAATACGAGTAAGTACACCATCGACCCGATATCGCACACCAACAAAGTCTTCTTCTGGCTCAACATGAATATCTGATGCGTCGATAGCAATTCCTCCTGCCATGAGAACCTCTACAATTCGTGAAACACGAAAGCTTTTATTCATTGCGAGGATGTCTTCCATAACAGAGCGAACATCATTAATGTTATGGATTAACCCCATTGTTTCGGTAATATCTTTTGCTGAGATATTGAGTGTACCTTCTCGACTATTTTCAGCAAAAGAAAGGTCTTGGTAGCGGCCCCAGGCATGTTCGAGACTTGCTGTTGAGACAATAAATGTTTTGACTATATAGCCGCGCCGTTCGAGGTCGCTGATTTGGTTCTCAACTTCTTGCCGGCGCGGCGACAAAATGGCGAGACTCAGCTTCTTGCCAACCAACTCAAAGCCAGCTACTTTTGAGGTGCGAGCCATTTCCTCTGGTACAAGTCTAAGTGCGTTGGTATTAACAGGTGTTCGAGTAAGGTCTCGGTATTCAAGTTCGTATTTTTGAGCAAGCACCAAAGCAAGCTCCTCCTCCTCTTTTCTGTAGAGATCCTCAACACGCTTGTCTTGCTTATCTTCATCAAATTGAATCGTCATATGCTCACAGTATATCACGCAAATAAATTCTTTATGAGTGATTAACGTAGTGCTAAGTGTTGACATTTTCTCAAAAAATAGTATAAAGACAGGGAATGCGCAGTCACGCAAATCAGCGTCGATGGGCTTATAAACAACCGAAACACAAAATAAACATGAAAAAAATCATGATCTCTGCCGCAGCGCTTGCTGTAGCAATCCTCGCCTCAGCCTGCGCCCCCTCTCCACAAAAGGAGTGTCCGGCACCGCCAGGGCTCTTAAAAACGGGCACTCATTCCCTCGGGAAAGAGCGCACAATCGGGTACGTTGCTGTCGTACAAGAAACTGAGACTTTCCAGCGGACCAGAAATATCACTAATCCAAGTATTTGCAGTAAGAAAAATCACTGCAGTGCCTCCAGGACGCAAGTCACTCGGGCAGCAGCACAGAAAACTGCCACCAAAGAGGTAATTGCGAAATCAGCCACCAAATCGGCTGAGAGAAACCAAAGCAATTCTGTTGCGGAAGCTGTCCCTACTAAAACAGTTGCTCATCGCAAGTCCGTTCTTTCCAAGGATTGCTCGCATTGCGACCTCGCTGGCACAGAATGCTCACATGACCCTTACAGGCCACAATATGACTTCGCTGTCATTCCCGGCTTGTGCCAACCCTAGCCCCTCCAAAAAGAGGTGCTTTTTTATTTGACATTTCTACACAAGTGTGATACTATTCATTCAGAAAGAGATAATCCTATCTCTAGAAACTTCACAATCAAAAAAAATGACAACACCAGCAACCCCAGCCCCGGCAACACCAGCAACACCAGCAACACCAGCAACCCCAGCCCCGGCAACACCAGCAACCCCAGCCCCGGCACCTGTGCCGGATCCACATCAACAACAAACGCCCCCACCTCATCAGACCCCACCTCAGGGTGGAGGAAAAGGATGGATGATAGGAGCCGCACTCGCGGCCCTACTCCTCATCATCGCGGGGGTTGTAGTGGTGAAAATCCTCAACAACCACCTCGAATCCTCAAGGGCTGACGCCCTTGAGGAAAGAGAGGAAAAAGCGTTCGAGCGCAAGCTCGAACGCGAAGAGCGGATGGCCGCCCTTCAGCGCGACGCCGACGAGCGCCTCGCCGAAAGGCAAGATGCCGTCGACGAGCGCCTCGCCGAAAAGCAAGCCGCCGCCACCGAGGAGGCGGCAAAGGCTGTTATCGCCGAGAAAGGAGGCGCGGTTCGCCTCGCACACCCCACTGACAAGAGTCAGTGGGCCAAGGTCCCCGGCTCAAGCGGGGACCTGGTGTACACTGGAGGAACGGGGAAACCCGTTCCTGTCAGTGGGCAGGTGATGCTCCCAACTGGGGGGAAAAAAGTGGAGCTGAAAATGCTCCGCAGCATCGGGGGTATGTCCGCCCCAATCAACCACAAGTTTGTGGTTGTCGTTGGAGCCGCCTCATAGGCAGCTCCAAATGTTGTGTCACCCACAAAGGACTTTGGTCTGGAGTGGGTGACGGTAATTGATCTTTAAATGAAAAAAAACAAAGGCCCGCGCAATTTTCTATAGTTGCCGGGCCTTTTCTTCTGCTTAAATAGTTGCGTCTTATGTGCTACATTTTATATATGAACAAAAGCAATCATTCAGCTAATCAATCAGTCAATCCATCAGAACAGCCGCGAGAATATTCTTTGGAAGAGTATCCGCAAGTTGCAGAAAATATTATTAATATTCTTTCCGAGAAAAAAACAAGAACAATTGCGCTCCATGGAAACCTCGGTGCTGGCAAAACGACTCTCTCTCAAGAAATTATCAAACAGCTCGGCGTGACCGAAGTGGTTACAAGTCCGACTTTTGTCATTGAAAAAGAATATCAAACGGGTGTGGCGGGAGGTGTACAAAAAAAACCTTCACACATTAATCGTATTGTACATATTGATACCTATCGACTCAAAAATGCCGACGAGTTGCTTGCGCTCGATTTTCAAAAAGACTTAGCGGATCCGCAGACAATTATTTTGATAGAGTGGCCCGAGCTTGTCGAGGGCCTGCTTCCACAAGACACCATACATATATATATTGACTATCTCGACAAAGACCGCAGAAGCATTACAATTAAGTAATATGAAGAAGGAACCAGATAACAAAGAGACGCCGACATCAAAAAAATCAAAACCAGTCGTAAGTAAGCTCGTCCTTCTTGATGTGCATGCTATTATCCATCGAGCGTATCATGCGATGCCACAATTCTCGACACGAAACGGCGAGCCCACAGGTGGGCTCTATGGAATCGTTTCAATGCTCTTTTCTTTATTTAAAGAACTGAGTCCCGACTATGTCATCGCATGTTATGACCTCCCCAAACCAACATATCGACACGAGATTTTTAAGGAGTATAAAGCAGGACGAAAAAAAGCTGACGACGAACTCGTTTCGCAAATCATTCGCTCGCATGAAATTTTCAAAGCATTCAATATTCCAGAATATAGCGCCGAAGGTTTTGAAGCCGACGACATGCTCGGAACCATTGTTGAACAGATGAAAGAGAGAGATGATGTTGATATTGTGATTGCATCGGGCGACATGGATACTCTTCAACTTGTGACAAAGAAAAAAGTCCAGGTCTACACACTACGAAAGGGAATCAAAGACACTGTTTTATACGATGAGAAAAAAGTAAAAGAGCGGTACGGTTTTGGTCCGAACCGTTTGATTGACTATAAAGGTCTTCGAGGTGATCCATCTGACAATATTCCAGGGATTAAGGGAATTGGAGATAAGGGGGCGACAGACCTCATTGCAGCCTTTGGAACACTCGAACAAATTTTGAAAGCAAAAGATAAAGGAGAAGAGTTTTTTGTAAGTAAGGGTTTTACAAAAAGAGTTTTCAACCTCATAAGTGATCAAGAAGAAGAAGCACAGTTCAGTAAATTACTTGCAACTATTCGAAGAGACTCACCAATCACCTTCATACTTCCTGAGCAAAAATGGCGAGAGACCTTAGAGCGAGAAGTTCTTGAGAATCTTTTTCGAGATCTTGAGTTTCGCGCTTTTGGAGACCGTGTGAATTCGTTACTTGCGGATGGCGGAGCACCAGAAGAAGAACAAGAAGAAATTTCTGAGGAAGTAATGACAGAAGCTGCGCTTAAGCTTTGGGTAGCTGATTCTAATTTTACGAACCCAACCCTCGCTGATATTTTAGGATTTACTGAAACAAAGTTAATTGCTGATGCGATTACAAAACTGGACGCGACTCTGGAGAACCAGGGCACAACTTCTATATACGAGGATATTGAAAAACCCCTTTCGCAGATTGTGGCAGATATGAAATCAACTGGAATTATGTTGGACATCAAATTTCTCGCAAAGCTTTCAAAGGAATATCATGTAAAACTCACAAAACTCGAAAGGGGTATTTGGGAAAAAGCTGGGCGAGAATTTAATATCAATTCACCAAAACAAATGGGCGAAGTTCTTTTTGATGAGTTGGGTATTAAAACAAAAAAAGCAGGAAAGACTGCTTCAGGTGCAAAATCAACACGCGAAGATGTGCTGCAAGAAATTAAAGGAGAGAATCCAATTATCGAAGAGATTCTCGCATATCGCGAATTACAAAAACTTCTGTCAACATATATTGATGTGTTACCAAAACTCGCTGACAAAGAGGGAAGAGTGCACCCAACATTTTTACAAAGCGGAACAACAACAGGGCGAATGGCGTCAGCCGAGCCTAATATTCAGAATATTCCTATTAAGTCAGAGTTGGGGAGAGAGATTCGGAGAGGGTTTGTCGCGCCCGAAGGGCGCGTGCTTCTCGCCTGCGACTATTCTCAAATCGAACTTCGTCTCGCAGCGGTACTTTCAGAAGATGAAAAGTTCACTTCTATTTTTCAAAAAGGAAACGATGTTCACACCGAAGTCGCATCATACATGTTTCATGTAGACGAAAAAGATGTCACCAAAGAAATGCGACGAAAAGCAAAAGTGATTAACTTCGGAATCCTTTACGGAATGGGAGTACAAGCTCTTCAAAAAAACCTTGATGTCTCTCGAGAAGAAGCGAAAGAATTTTATAACAACTACTTCGAAACCTTTACCGGACTCGCAGCGTATCTCGATACTATAAAAGCAGATACTGCACGCAAAGGCTTCACGGAGACGCTCTTTGGCCGTCGTCGATACTTTAAAGGATTTTCTTCACCACTTCCATATATTCGAGCTCAAGCCGAGCGTATGGCCATCAACGCTCCAATTCAAGGAACAAGTGCTGACGGAACAAAGCTCGCAATGATTCGAGTGCACAATTGGATTGCGAAAGAAAAGCTTGAAAAAAAAGTAAGTCTGCTTTTGCAGATTCACGACGAACTCCTATTTGAAATCGATGCTGATTGTGTCGATGACCTTACTCCAAAAATTGTAGAAATGATGCAGGATGTTTTTCCAAAAGAAAAAATGAATGGTGTACCAATTATCGTCAACGCACAAGCGGGAACTAACTGGGCTAACCTCGAAGAAATATGATAGTTTTTTTGCACGGGACAGATGTGCGCAAGTTACAGCAAAAATCGAGCACTATTATACAAACACTACGCACCAAAAAGCCAAACGCTTCACAGATTACTTTTGATGCAGATCTTGATGTGAGCTTACTCGAATCGACACTGACAAGCGCTGGACTTTTTGAAGAGAATTACATTGTTGCGATAAAAAATATTACAGAAAATAAAGACCTTTGGAAAACAGCCTCAAAGCTTCTCAAAAAAATAGAAGAATCAAAACATGTGTACGTGTGGGTAGAAGCATCAAAAGAAACGGCTGCCATCAAAAAAATTAAAGTCCACGCAAGAAAAACAGAAGAACATAATGCAGAGGCGATAGAAAAACCCGATAGCGAAGTATTTAATTTTCTTAAAATATTTTTCGCAAAAGATGCAAAGGGCGCGTGGCTCTGGTACACAACACATCCCCACATCGACATGTCTCAACTTCTCAATATTATGATGTGGCAAATTAAAGCGATATCTCTCACTGTGAACGCGAGAACGCCTGACGAGTCTGGCCTCAAGCCATATGTTTTTAATACATCAAAAAGTCTTTTGCAAAAATGGTCACCACAAGAACTGGCACAACTCTATACCCAATGCCTTACGTGGTCAGCGCGCGGTCGACAAGGAGAAAAAAACGCCCATCAATTTGAGTCGTACATTCTTTCTCTTGGTGGCAAATAAAATCGGGCGATACCCCCATTTGTCACAGCACCCTTATGTTGTACAATAAAAATAAGAAATAAATAAAAATCCGGAGGCACCAAATAATCAAAATACCCATTATGAGCAAACACTTACCAGAAAATACCTTTTTCGATATTAACAAACTTCCTTCTAAAGAGGGACTCCTTCTTTTTGGACTATCTATGAACAAGCTCGATCAGGGAGGACAATCTGTAAATGACTGCATTGAGCATCTGCGAAACTTTACACCCGCAAAAGTTTCGACCCCTACAATAGGTGCTAACTTTATCTATTCTGACTTTCTGTATCTTTATTCAGATAAGCCTGCTCCAGAGTTGAAGCGCTCTTTTATGCATTCCGTGATTGGTCACAAGAATGGTATCCAAAAACTTTTGCAAAAGAATCATCTTGAATTTCAAATTCAAAAAGCAGTCAATTACATGGTGTGGAATCAGTTGTACCTCGGAAGTCTCGACTTTAATCTCAAATTAGATGAGATAAAGAAGATACATGATAATGATAAATTGTTTCAGAAATATATCCAAGCAGATTGCGAGCGATTTGCACGAGACATGGGAGAAAATCAAGTTAACTTTTTTCTAGAAGAAATTCTTATGTTTTATTTGCTTCTTAAAAATAAAGTACAGCTCCCGAATGATTTTATTGAAAACCAGCAAAAATGGATACTCTTCTGTTATCCTGGCGTACCACTCAAGTCCACCGTGTATCTTTTTCAGTTAAATCCTTTTGAGTTAGATTGGGCAGAAAATCCCTACCAAAATTCTTGGTATGACTTGGATGCAAAAAAGCTTTACGATTTTAATCGACTCAACCTCGCTACATGGAATTATGAGTAGAATATTTGTATCTCACTAAACCCTCCAAATATACTCCGTACTTTATATTATTGAATATTGTTGGGAATAAACCCTAGTTGTGCGTCTAGTAGGACTCGAACCTACGACCCTCTGCTTAAAAGGCAGGTGCTCTACCAGCTGAGCTATAGACGCATGGTAATGAAAAACATAGTAACATAAAAGCACTATTAATCAATATATCACATTGGAAAAGATAAGAGCTAGAATAAAAATTACGCGTGATAAGCGCGTAATGGTGTGATGAGACAAAATGTCGTATATGTACAAACGTTTTTTGGATCAGGGTTTGCATAGCTATTGGTTGTGAGATCGAGAATGAAAGAAAACTTTCTTTCCAGAGTTTTACGAACCTTGGCACATGTCATTTCTCCATCTTTTTGAACAGCTCCTACTCTGTGAGGAAATTGACTGCGAATATCTTTTGCAATACCGTGTCCAGCACCACGAGTGCTGATGAGTAACCAGTTAGTACGCTTCTTGCCAATATAAATAAGAAACGAGAAGCTGTATTGCTCGCGGCATAAACGGTTTGGGTTGTAACAATTGTATGTAATTGTGAGACGAGATAATTTTGAACTTTTTCTTTTCATGAGGACCTCCTGGAAACTAATTATACACCACTTGGGTGATTACGCGGAGCAACTATGCGATTGGTACGTGGAAAAGTTTTGCAGAGAATGCGGGGCTGGGGTAGTATGTCGATATGAAAGATACGTCAAAAAATAAAGAAATCGTAATCGTCCTACCAGATATTAGAAGTGTCCTCAATGTGGGGTCGATTTTTCGGACAGCTGATGCTACCGCTGTCTCAAAGATATATCTCTGTGGCTACACAGCCGCTCCTATTGACCGCTTTGGACGAAATAGGGAAGATATACATAAAGCTGCACTTGGGGCCGAAAAAACGGTTTTATGGGAACAAAATGAAGATACCCGAGCTACTGTCCAAAAGCTCAAAGAGGATGGATATACCATTATTGCCGTAGAGCAGGCGAAAGGTTCAGTTTTATATAACAGTTTTGATTCTGGTGCTTGTGAAAAAATAGCGCTAATATTTGGAAACGAGGTTGATGGTGTGAATGGGGATATTCTTGAACTCGCCGATAGTATAATCGAGCTACCAATGCTTGGAGAAAAAGAATCGCTCAATGTAAGTGTTTCAGCAGGTGTTGTGCTGTACCACTTGAGAGCTTCTGGTTTTTAGATTTACAATACTCAGTTTAGTATTTAAGGTGTCTGGTGCTTTGAACAAAAATGAGCACTTCGTCCTCCAACAACTTTCCGTAATATTGTTCCGTCACAGCCTCTCTTTTTGCAAGACTCACCAGTCCGCCTGTACGCATTATGTTTCTTTTGAAAGTCTCCAGGAAGTCCGTACGGATTTCGATAATCACTCATGGAGTCTCCTCCAAAATCAATTCCTTTTTCGAGAACTTTTTTTCCGTTACTCAAAAGATTTTTAAAATCTATGTCGCTGAGGCTCGCAACAGTTCGCTCGGGGTGAATCGACGATGACCACAGCATCTCATCAGAATAAATATTTCCAATACCAACTACGAGCGACTGGTCCATGAGAGCAGTCTTAATTTTTTGCCGGGGTCTGCATAATAGGTTTTCTTTAAAAGATTGCCAATCGTATGTTGGGTCAAGTGGTTCGGGCCCGAGTTTTTTTAGTTCATGTTGCACAGCTCCTTCATCCTTGAGAAGTTTTACTGTTGCAAATTTTCGCATGTCAGAAAAGGCTAAAGTAGTTCCATCGAAAAACGAGAGAGTAAAATGAATGAATTGATTGAATGGATCTTGTAAGGGGCCTTCGTCTTGCGCAAGCCACACATTTTCTTTTTTAGTATATGAATATTTTCCAAACAAAAGATGCCCAGTCATTTTCATGTGAATTAAAATCGTTGGATTATCACTCAGTTTTTTGTGAGTAAGACTTGATCTGCTAACGGTGTCGCCAGAAAGATTGATGAGAATATTTTTTCCTCGACGGTATACGCTGGTTATATCTTTGCCAGAAATTTGTTTTTTAAAATATGAAAAATACAAAACATCTTTGATGTTTTCTTTTCCGACATAATGAGGGCTGTCATAGTTTGACCACGCACTCTCGATTTTCTTGCCGGAAATTAATGTATTGAGAATTGTAACGGTTGTGTGAACCTCAGGAAGTTCGGGCATAGTTTTTTAATCGTTAATTATTTCGTTCGTACCTCATTTTTATTGCTCCGCCGGCTGGTCGTCTGTTTGAGTACGAGTATGTTTTGTAATAGCGAGATGCTTCAAAACACTGTGCACAACTTCAGCATCACTCCATGGAGTTTTTGTTCCGTTGGGTCCCATAATATACGGATCAGTTCCTTTTCCAGTGATAAGAACTGCATCGCCAAGCTCCGCCATCTCGCATGCGCGAGTGATGGCTTCCCTTCGATCAAGAATTACTTCGTAGGGTTTTTTTGTGATAGCTTCTTTCATTTCATCAATAATCTTTTCAGGATCTTCGTCGTACGGATCCTCATTTGTGAGAATGATATGAGAACAATGTTCGTCTGCTATCTTTGCCATTTCGGGTCGCTTCCATGTGTCACGACCGCCACCTGTATTTCCGAGTACGCATATTTTGCGCTCGTTTTTATACGCATCATAGAGTGCTTCGAGTGAGTCGGGTGTATGAGCATAGTCAACCACCACATCAAAAGGTTGGCCATGATCAATTCGTTGTTCTCGTCCAGAAATTTCACGAACATTTTCAATACCTTCTTTAATTTTTTGAGCGTCAACACCTATTGTGGATGTTGCAGTCGCTGCAGCGAGCATATTGTAAAGATTAAATGTCCCTCGAAGTGGGCTTTGCATCCGTACTCCTTTGTAAGTCATCATAACTCCACTACTATTTACGACATGTGGCGCGCCATCTTTTTCTGAAAAAGAAATCGTTTTTCCATTGTGGGCTCGACGAAAATCTTTTGCATGCTCATCGTTCGCGTTCACTAAAAGAATACCGTCTTTGCGAAGAAGATTAGGAACGATTGAGAGTTTTGCATTTTTATAATTTTCAAAAGAACCATGCGACTCAATATGTTCTGGATGGAGATTTGTAAAAACAAAAGCATCAAGCCAAATCCACTTGTGGCGATAAAACTTTGCACCCTCCGAAGTAATTTCTACAACAGCGTGTGTGCATCCTGCTTTGACTGCTTTGTATAAAAAATGTTGCATGAAGAATCGTCCAGGCATCGACATTTTGTATTTATTAGGAACTGCGTCCCCATTGATTTTAAAATGAATAGTATTTGAAACTGCGGTGTCATATCCTGCAGCTTCAAGAATTGAAGCGATATATTCGGTGGTACTTGTTTTTCCTTTTGTCCCCGTCACTCCGATGATGGTGAGTTTGCGAGCAGGAAAGCGATAGATAATTGCGCCAGTAAAAGAAAGTAGCCAATGATAGATTGGTTGGCCGGCCCGATACAGTTTCTTTGGAATAAGTTTTTCAATTGCGCGCAGTAATGTGTCCATATGTCTATCTTAATATTTGTAATGCTTTTTTGATCATCGCTGCTGTCGTCATATCTTTTTCCATAGACTGCACTGCGTCACGAGATTGTTTTTCTGAGAAGCCAAGAGAGATGAGTGCGTCGATTGCGTCAACAGAATCTTGTCCGGTGTTCAGGGTGCTCCCATCAATTGTTTGGTCTGGATGCACTTTATCTTTTAATGAGAGAATAAGTTTCTCCGCAAGTTTCTTTCCAAGTCCTGCGACTTTAACGAGTTGCCCAGCATCCTCTGAGTGAATACCTCGTATGATGACTTGTGTTGAGGCTTTGTCCATAATTCCGAGTGCGCTCTTTGGACCAACTCCATTTACTGATAAAAGAAGCTCAAAGAAATCGAGTTCTGATTTTTCGATAAATCCATAGAGATCACTGCCTCGCTCGCTCAGTGCGTGAAAAGTCCAAAGTGAAATCGGTGTGCCGATTGAGATAATCCCCCGGACATGAGAGGGTGTGAATACCTCGTATCCAACACCTTGAGTGCTGACAATAATAGACTGAGAAAGAGTTTCAAATACTGTGCCGGTGAGGTGTCGAATCATACCTCTATGATACTTGATTTTGGTCGAGGAGGGAATTGACTTTTTACGGAAATGGGGTACTCTAGTCGACGGACCAAAAAAATGAATACATTGAAAAACCTAAAACTAGTCGGGTACTCGAAAGAGTACAACGTTGAAGACGTTCTAATGGCTCTTGCCTTCCGCGTTAGTCTCAAAAACGAAGTTCTACCAGCTTTCACTGGAAGTGCGGGATGCTTTTGGGGAAAGTTTCTGGAGCACTTCGACAAGTCGAAAATAACTCAGTCAATACAAGAAGAAATCTTCACAATTGAACACACTCTCTTTGAGCGTAAAGAAATACGAAAGCAGAAAGTGCTTATTCTCCGAGAAGAATTGCGAGAGCAAGCCTCTACTTACTACAGCTATCATCGGCTGGTTATTCTTGGACTAAGTCGTTGGTTGCGTATGTATAACCAAAATGAGTGCTACGCAATCCAAATATCAACTCGCCAAGCAGAAAGTGTGAAGGCGGAGACTAGGTCTCAACTTGTTGCTACCCAATAGTTCCTTCAGAATCGCAAACCGCACTTCGTGCGGTTTTTTATTACTTGCATTATTGCTAATATCTGGTATATTCGTACCACTATGCCAATCACACAATCAGCTAAAAAAGCAGTACGAAGTACAGAAAAAAAGCGAGTAGCTAACATTCGACGAATTCGTGCTGTTCGTGATACAGAGAAAGAGATTAAAAAACTTGTGCTTGCAGGCAAGACTGACGAAGCAAAGGCTGCCCTCCCAGCAGCTTACAAAGCACTTGATAAGGCTGCAAAAATGAATACTATCAAGGAAAACAACGCATCCCGAAAAAAATCTCGACTTTCTGCTTTCATCAAAAAAGCTTCACTTTCAAAATAAGAAAAAAATATAAAAAAATCACACCTTTCTCGACCTTGTGTCTGCGGAGGTGTGAGTTTTTTTATATTATATTTGTGAGAGTAAACCTTAGGTACAAGAAAGTGTTCTAGAATCCCAGATTCTCCATAATCTTGTGAGCGACAGGTTCTTCCATTTCTTCTTCACGAAGATAGTCCAAAAGAAAATCTTGAATCTCGAGTGGGTTTGCTGACTCTGGAATAGGGACAATGATGTAGGGAACAAGGAGTTTTCGTGAGCGAATAATCAACTGGTCTTTTCCGTGTTGCTCAACATCCTCTACCCAGAAGGCTTGAAGGGTGGTAAAGGGATAGAGTACATTGTCGACACGAACTCCTTTACGATCAATCTGTACAATAATCTCCTGAGGATCAGCTTTCGCATAAAGAACAGCAGTAAAAGCTGCAAGAGTTATAAGAACCGCAAAAAGATAGTTTTCAAAATAAATTGCCAACACTGCAGCACCAAGTGCAATAATACCCACTGCCCAAAACCAATCAGAGCTATGTTCTGTGTGATTGTGTTCGCGTGTTTTCCAAGAGAGAACTTTTGATTTCATGTATGTAGTATACAACTATTTGGCGGATAGTTAAATAATATTATTTACCCCGTCCTTCTTTAATCTTTTTCCGAATAGTCGAACTCTCTATATTTTTGTGACTTAGTGCATGCTCAATAACCTGCGAGACACTCACTGCAAAGGTGAGTATGAGAGCATAGATTGCAACGAGTGCGCTCAGTGGAAGGGGGATTGAATCAATTGTTCCTAGAATAAAAGCACCATACCAAGATGTTACAGAAATTCCTCCAAGGGCAAATGCGATTCTTCGAAGTCTATGCAGATGAAGTGCTTCTAATTTTCCAATGAAGTGGATGTTAGTAAGATGAGGCGAAACAAACAAAGTAAGCGCTGCGCCGTTAATGGTAACGACACACACAACAATCACTTTAAGTAAGAATTTACTTGATTCCATGAGTTCCGTATAGTTTCCAAGGAAAAAGGCGAGACCACTGACCCAGCTTAGAAAGAGGCCAATCCAGATAAATTGAGTAAATGTTTCGAGTGTATTGTTTTCTGATTTAGAAATTTTAAAATCCTTAAGAAATTTAAAAAAGAATACGTCTGAAAAAGTTGCTCCACCAAGACCGAGTGCAAAACCGAGTAGGTGCATGATGAGAAATAATATTTTGTATTGAGCGAAAACTGGAGAAATCTCTGGAAGTATTCCAATAATCATCAATGTGCTCGCTGCAAAAATAAATGTCGTTGCAATCGCTGATCCGACACACCAAAAACACCACTTGCGAATCTTGAATACTTGCACAAAAATAAGATAGACAGACAGGATAAATGCAGAAAAAGTGAGGAGATACACAATCGCTTTAATTTCAGATGCAAAATTTATAAACAATGAAGATATTGCGTAGATTCCAATAAGTAGGTAGTAGGCAATTCCGGCAATCTCTAAAGGAACACCAAACATTTTGTTATGTTGACTTGTCGTAACTGCTTCGCAATCCATAGGCGCCGCATCAATGGGGCAAATATGATTTCCTGTTCTTTTATTTTCTCGCACCATAGAAGAAACGATTATTCCGCAAAGTGAGGCGATGATAATGATGAGTTCGTATGTCATGAGTGCTGGTATGTTAGGTTGGTATATTAAGTGATAAATCTATATATAGTATAAATCATAAACCTATTTATAAAAAACCATAATCTCAAGTGCGTCGTCGTTCTCGGGAAGAACTGAAGGATTATCTTTTTTGAGAATAAGAAATCCTCGCGACCCACTTTCTTGCTCTGGAAATTCGAGCGTTGCTTCAAATGGAATATATTCTGTCGTCATCCATGATTCATTTGAGGTGGCAAAGCCCTCTGCGATGATGAGTCCATTCCAGTTTGTAAGAATGACGGGGAAAGAGCCTTCAAAAAACCATTGGCCACGGGCTTTGCCCGAGACGATGATTGGTGATGACGCCACATCCTCCCCAAGTGGACTTGTAAGTATAATAAGGTCTTTGTGGGTTATGGGTTTCCCCCCATCAATACCGTCGCTTGAAGAAGTATCTTCCATCACTACTTCTTTATTTATTTTATTCTCATCAACTATGAGTATCGGGTCTGTTTTTGTACCAATATCCCCAGCCCCTCCAAAGTATATAAATGCGCTAATTGTTGCGAAAATTACGATGAGAATTGAAATAGTGAAGACTTTCATTTTTTGTACATTTAATTTAATAGGTAATCTTATTATATGTTATTTTTGATAATAAAAAACAACCCAGATTATGTGGGTTGTCGGTGTCTATTTTTGGGGAGCAAAAATTCGCTCGATAGACTTTTCAATTATTGTCATTGCTGACTCGCACGCTAGTGTTAAGTGTGTGGGTGGAAAGACATCTTTTTGTTGAAGTGTGTGTATCTCTCGCATGATGACTGTAATGGCTGGCAGCTCGTCGACTCGAAAATGAGAAAGCGATATGTGTTTCAGTACCTGTCCGAAGCGATAGAGGCGAGCAATATAATGTCGTTGTCGGTGTGTTTTTTTTTGCATGTCCATACTTTTCTTCCATGACAATACAACAATATTTATTATAAGTAAATACCCATAAAATACTCACAATGTCTAGTGTGTTTTTGCGTGATATACTAAAGTTATTAATGTTTAATAAATAAATCTTATGCTTATAAAAACTTTTTTCGTTGCTCTTGTTTCATTTATGATTATTGATTTTACTTGGCTAGGACTTGTAGCCAAAGGTTTTTACGACAAGCGAATCGGATTTCTTATGAAAGATGATATTAACTGGACTGCAGCAATTATTTTCTACGTACTCTTTATTGTGGGGCTAATGGTGTTTGTTATCAATCCTGCGCTTGAGGCAGGAAGTTGGACAAAGGCGCTGACACTTGGTGCGTTCTTTGGTCTTGTAACATATGCAACATATGATCTTACGAATCTTGCACTCACAAAAGATTGGCCACTTTCAGTAACAATTGTTGATATGATCTGGGGAGCATTCTTAGCAGCCTCGGTTTCAACAATTACTTTCTTTGTGATTTCAAAATTAGGATAAACGAAGCATTGGTGACTGCTGGTATTGTTGAAAATGAGAAAAAAATCTAAAATAAAACGTATAAATAAAATACATATAAAAAATATTCTTCGTGTTGCAGTTGTTTTTGTATTTATTTTTGTAATCGTTTTGATTTACGGAGTTCTAAAACCCTTACCAGAAGGTGTGAGTGTAGAGGGAGAAATTCACCAAGTATTATCAAAAAATATCAGTTTTTTCTCTGACCGAACATACTGGAATAACTCACTCGAAATCCGTCAGTCAGAACAAGAGATATTTGATGAGATATTTGATGAGATGTTTACAGTGATTAAAAATGCGAAAGAGTACGTTGTTGTTGATATGTTTTTGTTCAATGATTTTGTTGGGAAGGCTGATGTATACAGGTCTCTTTCAGATGAACTCACTCAAGTCTTGGTTGAAAAGAAAGTAGGCAACCCCTATATGCCGGTAGTCTTTATTACAGATCCAATTAATGAGGTGTATGGCGGGGTAGAATCAAAGCACCTTCGGTCCCTCCGAGATGCGGGTGTGAATGTAGTGATAACCGATCTTACAAAGTTACGTGATAGTAATTTTATGTACAGTCCTTTCTGGAAAATATTTATACAGTGGTTTGGTACAAGCGTTGATGCGCAGTGGCTCCCGAACCCGTTTGAGTCAGGAGGCGAGGGAATCGGTCTGCGTTCATATTTCAAATCATTCAACTTTAAAGCAAACCACAGAAAGGTTGTTGTGGCTGATGATTCTGTACTCGTAACATCTGCAAATCCGCACGACGGATCGAGCGCTCATAGCAATGTGGCAATTCGAATTGATAATGCAAACCTTGCTCGAGAAGTTTTACAGTCTGAGCAGGCAGTCATTAATTTTTCACTTTCCGAAAACGAGAGATTCGCTATTATTGAAGGTATACAAAGTGAACAGCTTTTCGTCGCCGATAATAACATTAGTAGTGGGGATACTGCGAAGGATGGAGACGACGAGGTATCAGTACAGCTACTTACAGAAAAGAAGATTAAAAAATCAATTATTGCCTCAATTGATAATTTGCAAGAAGGGGACAGTCTCGATATGGCGATATTCTATATCGCTGACAGAGGTATTGTGAAAGCTCTCAAGAGAGCCTCCGAAAGAGGTGTGACTATGAGATTACTTTTTGATGCAAATAAAGATGCGTTTGGTCGAGAAAAAAATGGACAACCAAACAGACAAGTCGCGAGCGAGCTTGTCCGTGCGAGTGACGGAAATATTTCAGTGCGGTGGTGCGATACTCACGGTGAACAGTGTCACAGCAAACTGCTTTTGCTTGAAAGTGATGCAGGATACGAAATGTTTATCGGCTCAGCGAACTTTACTCGTAGAAATATTGGAGATTATAATCTAGAGACAAATATTAAGTTGAGTGACGCTGAGGTGTTTGGCGCTTTTGATGAAGCTCAAGAGTTCTTTGAGCTTCAGTGGGAAGTGGTTAGTGTCGAAGAGGGAATCACCGACCCGACCGAGTCGTACTCATTAGAGTATGAAGAATATAAAGACGAAAGCCGCCTCAAGTACTGGTCGTACCGATTTAAAGAGTGGAGCGGTTTGAGTCCGTGGTAAGTGTACTCAGATAAGAATAAAGATTATTTAAAAATATGAAAGCACTCCATCAGTATTAATTGATGCGACCGCAGTAGGTCTAACTGATTCTCCCTTTGACCCTTTATATGCTCCTCGATCGACAGATAGAATTGGTAGGTCGTTTGTACCCAGTACCTTACCACTCTCATCGTTATGTCCGTGCAGAATTGCATTAATACCGTGTTGTTTGAGGCGTAGAGTAATCTGTTTTTTCTCAGCTTCACTTACTCGAGGATCTTCGCTGTAGTTAATACGAGACTCGCTAGATGTAGAAATAAACTCATCACGAAGAGTATTAAAGTACGCTATATATTCTTCAGACAATGCTTGAGGAGTTCGTGGCTCAGATGACCCGTACCACTTCAAAGTGTTTTGATAAAAAGCATTAATGCTCGCAACTCCGTCTGAAAAGTCACCACCTTGAGGTACATGATTTTCAATCAGCAATATCATATTTTTTGTAAAGTTTGTATGGCAACTCAGCACATCATTTTCTATGGAAATAATTTTTTGCTCATAAATACCTTCGAGCAGTAACGGGTTTTCATCTTTAATATTCTGTAAGATTGATTCTCTATTATCCAATATTTCTTTTCCAAGTCGTACGAGTGCGTATTCAGGAAGACTGTCTCCTAAATTTATAAATGCTTTAATTTTTTCTTGAGGAGTAGATGATGAGTTTTCAAAAGTTGTTTTAAAATACTCCAAAGAATACTCGAGATCCTCGGTAGATTTTTTATAACTCCTCATTCGGTCAGTATCAACTGGTGAATATTTGCGCCCATCTTTATAGGCTTTGTTCTGTCTTATAATTGTTTCCTGAACACTTGAGCTACCATTAAAAAGATCTGCCACAACATTCTTAATGCCATCTTGTGCAAAATAGTCTGTAAGAATGTTGTCTGGTAAGTGATGCGCAGGTTCAAGATTTCCTACATAGTTCGTGAGTCGCTTGTTCATATCTTTTTCAACATCTGCTCCATATTCAGTAGAAAATCCAAACAACATGGCATTGTACATATTGTCGTGGTTCCCAGCGAGCCAGATTACATCGCCTCCTTCTTTGCGAGCCATTTCCCGCAACTTCATGAGTTGCACATAAATTTGTTCTCCCTCTGGTGTGCGATCTCCTAAAATGTCTCCCAAAAAAGTCGCTTGCGTATTGCCTCCAATCCATACAGGCTCACTATTTGCATCTACGTCAATGAGACTTCTGCTACGAAGATGCTCGATGAATCCAATGTAAGAACCATTTGAATCACCAAAAACTTCCTGATGAGATTTCCGCTCTATTCCAGAATCTAACTCAATCTTTTGATTGAGTTCCACTACTAACTCCTGAGATGCATCAATGCTGTCTACAGACGGTGCCTGCTTTTCAATACCGCTCTCTTCTCCGTCTACTTTTTCTGCAAAGCTTTCTCCGAGTTTTTTTCGCAAGTTTGAAATCTCACTTTCGCTAGCTTCAGCTTCTTGTCGTCGAGCTAGTTGCTTGAGAATGTACGACTTTTTTTCAAAAAAATTACGACCGGCAGATGGGTCGTCGACACGAATAGGCTCTACCCAAAAATCCTCGATGAGTTCTGCAGGAAAATTTCTATATTTACTTGGAATATATTCTATAAGAGTTTCGAGTGACTCAAATTCTAGTGTTTTTATGCTCTCGCTTTTTTCATCTGCTCTTTGTTTCTTTGTGTTTTCAACGAGGTATCGAATCGCGTAACCCATATTTGGTGGAAGTTCTGAGAGGTTAATAGGTTCACCACTAATGATACGCTGCGCATACTCAATGTTCTTGTCGCTCTTCATGAGAGCTTGGATTTTTTCGTGCCTTATAAGAACGGCTTCTTTCACAGATTCAAAAAAAAGAGGAGGAAGATTGTGAGATTCGATAGGCGTGCCTTTATCAAAATATGCATCGACATATTCAGCAACCTTTTCATTTTGAGGAATAGGCCGAGTTTCTCTTTCGGTAGTATTAAGTTTACTCTTGTTGTCAGGTGCCATGTGGTTAGATTATGCCATAATCGTCTTAAAAAACAAGACTACACTTTTTATCTGGCAGATAAATTTTTGAAAGCGATTGTGTTGATTAAGTGTCTTATAAAAAAGACCTCCCATGAGATCTTTTTGTTTGTGTGAGAATATTGACTGATTCCACTGTTTGATTGTGTTGGCGGAAGGGGAGGGATTCGAACCCTCGGAACCGTTACCAGCTCTCCTGTTTTCAAGACAGGTGCATTCGACCTCTCTGCCACCCTTCCAGACTGATATCGTATCAAAAAAACCACTCTTTGCAATGCCTCGCTTTATTTGTGTCCATTACGACAGCTTTTATTTGCAGTTTTAGTAAAAAATAAAAAATCCGAACGAGTCGGATTGTTGCTGTGTTATTCTGCGGGGTTTGGCGTGTAGTCTCTGCGGACTTTCACCACAAAGGCTTCACTCTCTTCATCGTAAGAAATTTCATGAACATATGTGAAGCTGTAGTCACAATACATCTGAGTAATGAATATTTTTTTTTCATCATCATCAAAATCTCTAATTGCCTGTCCGAGTCCGCGCACATCTTTTTTATAAATGTGCACATGACCGTTTTTTTTGAGGTAAGTCTGGTAGGCAACGATTACCTCTTTGATGTTTGTATTGCGAATCCTAAATGATCTGAGTGAATATTCGTGAGGTTGTTTGCGTAAGTATCGAAAGAAAGAAGGCTTGATGCTTTTGCGACTTTTCCAATAGGGCAGTCTCCCTTGGTAGTTTTCACGCCACTGCTGTATGCAGAAATCTTCGAGGCTGATGGTTTGGAGACTCTGTTCGCTTCTCCAATAGTTAAAGACATTTGCTGTGTATATGATTATGCCCACAACACCGATTCCAATTGCTATTGCAGAACAGTCACAGTGCCAAAGGGCTACAAACACGGTAAAGTATCCAAGTAAGAGTACGAGTAGTTTATTTTTCATGGTTCTAGCATGACATTAATCAAATTATGAATAATGTCAATACTTTTATAAAAATTGTTTTTGCGTCATACTATATATATGAAATATCTTGGAATTGATTTTGGAGGAAAACGAATAGGATTGGCAGTGTCTGATGAGGAGAATGCTTTCGCATTTCCCTTGTCTGTTGTGCAAAATAATTCCGGTGTTCTGGAAGAGATTATTGCTGTTGTTACAAAAGAAGAAGTCGAAAAAGTGATCATTGGAGATTCAAAAAATCTTGATATGAAAAATAATCCAATCATGAAAGATGTAGAGAGGTTTATAAAAGGCTGGAAAGAAAAAACACAGATTCCTATTGAGTTGTATACAGAAATGTTTACGTCACAGGCGGCGGCACGCTTCGCACCAAAAGATGATTTACATGACGCTCGTGCCGCCGCCCTCATCCTTCAAGGCTATATCGATCGAAGGTAATTATGTGCAAACTGAACAGGTGGGGTGGGCGAAAGGGATGGTCAAATGTGCTACAATACCTCACATGATTACATACGAAGATTTTAAAAAAGTAGAAATTACTATTGGAGAAATTAAAGAAGCGGTGGCTATTGAAAAAGCAGAAAAGCTCCTATTGCTCACAGTGGATTTTGCTGAAGAAGAGCCCCGAACAATTGTCTCAGGAATCAAAGCACATTTTCCAGACCCTCAAACTCTCGTCGGTAAAAAAGTTGGCTTTGTAACAAATCTTGATCCGCGACCACTTATGGGATACATGAGTCAGGGAATGATTCTTGCAGCGAATGCAACAGTCGTAGAAAATGAAGAGGAGAACGAAAGTACCACAAATGTATTTTCGCTTATGGAGGTATCACGAGACATTCCGGCTGGAACGAAAATATCGTAAATGGTATCTGAAATATTATTTTAAATACTAGTCTATTATGAAATCTCTTTTGATCACAATAAAAATTTGGTTTAACAAAACTGCCCGTTCACCGCTCGTGATTGTTGGGCTTTTTTTTGTATCTTTTTTTGATAGTATTTTTTCTCCGATACCGCCAGACCCACTTCTACTAATATCTGTTGCGGTCAACAAGAAAAAGTGGCTTCGTCTTACAGCATCAGTCTTTGTCGGATCAATTCTTGGGGCCATTGTTGCCTATGTTCTTGGTAGAGCATTCTACGACACGTTTGGAGTGTGGATGATTGATACATATTCACTTCAAGAAGAATTTGCAAAGGTACAAATTTCCTTTCAAGAAAACACATTCCTCGCTGTTTTGGTTGCAGCAGTGACACCAATTCCATATAAACTCTTTACACTTACTGCTGGATTTACAAATGCTTCAATTTTCCAATTTATTCTAGCCTCAGTTATCGGAAGAGGTTCTCGTTATTTCTTGCTCGGATACATCACATCAATTTTTGGAGATGCTTTTTACAAAAAAATGAACAAGAAAGTAGAGCGAACTTTCTGGGCTCTCTTTGCGATTGTTTTTATTGCAAGTATTGTCTATGCTATCTGGCATTTTGTAAAATAGTATCTTTTACGCGCTACTAAGCTTTGTAAAATAGAATTACAATCGTATACTTATGTTCATGTCGCCACTCTTCTTATCAAAAAAGAAAAACACAATACACACCGCTCTTGAAATTGGTCGGCAGTATGTGAGGCTTGTTGTTCTTGAAAAGCATTCTGCTGGATACATACCAACTGTTCATGATGAGGTTGTGCTTGCATACGACGGAAAATCACCACAAATCATGTGGGATGAGATTCGCGAAGCCATCGCCATCATTACTGAGAAACGCGTAATCAACGAAGCCCATATTGTTATTCCCACGACAGATGCGTGTGGAGCAGAGACTTGTAAAATTCATGATGATCAATGCATAAAAATGATTTCGCAGTACGCTCGCGTCGTGGGGGAGTTCGGTATTACTCCGCTTTCAATTCAAACTGAGAGCCAGGCCATTACTCGAGTCGCAACAGATTCACTTAATGTGTACGAAAGTATTGTCTGTGTGCATGTTGGCGTGCATCAAACAGTAGTCACTATTTCAAAAGGGGGAGTTCCATATATGACAAAGACTGTTCCACACGCGCGTATCGCTGAGTACTCACAGGAAAATCCGCTCGCTGTTCGTTGGAGAAAAGATATTTCTCGAACACTTGTACATGTCTATGAAAAAGAAGGAATACGACAGCAGCATTTCAAAAAAGAGATATACATCAGTGGAGACATACCGCGCGATTCGATTGATGAAGCTCGTTTCTTTTTGGGAGAAGCGATAGGGAATGCTCATCTAGAAATATTACCTGTATGGAAGCACTGCTTTTCTCTCGAGAATCATATCCCAGAAATTCATTTTCAAGATGCACTTCGTTATGCTCATGTGGTGGGTGGAGCGCTTACCAATATTGTTTAGGTTTTAGAGAATCTAAACAATACGACCAAGGTGATTCGAGAGATTGAAAAAAAGGGATAGCTGTGGTATTTTGACGGTACTCCTCCTGTAGTTTAATGGATAGAACTCCGGACTTCTAAGCCGGCTATGGGGGTTCGATTCCCTCCGGGAGGACTGTAATAAAGAAGTGAAGTAAACAAAAATACATCCGCAAGGATGTATTTTTGTTTATGTCACTTTTCGGTGGGCGATGCGATACTGACTGGAACTAGTATTTTAGTAAGTATCCGCTGATATTGATTTGTACTAATGTGGATAGGGAGATTAAAAAAACTCTAACTTTCGTTAGAGCGGTTATGAGACATTAAATCTTCAAGTGTGTACCAGTTTTCAAAAGAAAGTATCATTTGCAGCGAAGCTAAGTGTCTACCAGTTTTTCCTTCCTCACCCTCTATTTGCGCGTATTGAGTGATACCATCAATTAAATAGTGAGCATGAGCTAAGCGTTCATCTGAAGAAAGCTGCCCAAGAGTTTTGGACACATCCATCCTCCTTTTTGAAATACTTCGATTTTCAAATTCTCGTTGGTATTTTTCGACGATTTCAAGTATTTTTTCTGTTGTCATAACTTATTCCTTTCATTCATCAATCTAGCAGAACCTGAGTATAAGTCTAGTTTTTAAATGTGCGCGATGAGGGACTTGAACCCCCGACCTTCTCAGTGTAAATGAGTTGCTCTACCAACTGAGCTAATCGCGCATGTGAATACTATAGTACTTAATTTTAGAAAAAAGGCAATATCAAAAGCTGGCAAATATGAGACGATTATGGCAGGGGGTTAAGTAGGGAATTAAAAAAGCCAGACTACCGAGGTAGAAAGGCTTAGGGTTTGGGTTGAATTTACCGAAAAATTCGTTAGGAGCAAAGCCGGCGAGATTGCCGTCTTTCGTCCGCTAAGTGTATCTCTCGATCTGCTTTTGATGCGAAAGTGGTTACGACTCCTTCCAGGTTTATGATCCCTCCTTTTCCCCTGAGTGTGTCCAGGGACACTTTCAGTTTCATGTCGGATTCTGGGTTCGGCTGTTTTCTTAATTTCTTTAGTGTACTCATGGCCTTCATGATTCTACGCCTATCAATACATATGTCAACCCTTTATGCGCACCAAATACGCACCAACATTGACTTTTATAAAAAATATGTTATTTTCACATAAGAATGAGAACCCTACTATTCTTTATATGGGTCGCTAAAAAAGTTTTGGATTTACTGGGTGTGAGAATCTTTTGCGTGGGGAGGCATATTTTTGTGCAGCCTCGCACAGCACTTCGTCCGGTAGATTATCTCAAAATTCATAAAGAGATACTCGAAAGACTGATTCGCTACCCAAACATTTTTCTGCACATCAACTGCTTCGGCGGTAAGATCTGTAGGGAGTTTGGCAGTGTTGCAACAGCAATCCTAAAAAACAAAAATATCATAGCGACTACTTTTGGTGTCGAGTCGGCACCAGCATTCCTATTCCTCTGTGTAAACGAGCGAATTATCACAAGGCGCGCGCAAGTCTCTCTGCATGGTGGATTTGTACGGTTTCCAATTGGAGTGCTTGAGCGCATATCCAGAAGCCGACTTGCCTTCAGTAAGGAGGACTCGTTTTGGCTAAATGAAAATCAAGATCTCCTCGAAAACATTTTGTCAGCACATACTAATTTTCCAAAAGAGGTTATTGCAGATATTATGCGGGGACATAGCGACATCGGTGCGGAGGATCTACTCAAATATGGAGCGGTCGAACACGTAGTGTGAGACCGCTTTTTTAATAACAAAAAATATTTTCACTCAACCTAGATATCTCCATTCATTTACTTTCTTACTTCCACAGCGTAGACTAGACACCATGATATTTTCAAACCCTTTCAAAAAAAATACCTCAATAAAACCATTAATAATCCACGAAGATGAACATTTCATTATTATCAACAAGCCTGCTGGCCTAGTGGTGCATGCTGACGGACGAACCAAAGAAGAAACCTTGGTTGACTTTCTCGTTGCCAAATATCCAGAAATAGAAAAAATAGGGGAGCCTCTCATTCTTAAAAAGAAGGCTACAGTAGAAGAGGATGGTGAGATGGTAGAAAAAATAATAGAGGAGGCGATTGCACGCCCCGGGATTGTCCACCGACTTGATCGTGAGACCACAGGTGTAATGGTGATTGCTCGAACACAAAAAATGTTCGACAATCTCAAAACTCAATTTAAAAACAAACGAACACGAAAGGTATACCACGCCCTTGCATACGGGCACTTTAAAGAAGACAGAGGAAGGGTTGATCGAGCAATGGGGCGAAGTCGAAAAGACTTTCGTAAATGGGCAACCCTCGCTATTCGAGGTCTCAAAAGACCTGCGCAAACTGACTTTAGAATAATGAAGCAGGGCTACGATGAAAATAATGTAAAAATAAGTCTCGTAGAAGCACGACCACTCACTGGAAGAACTCACCAGATTCGAGTGCATATGACCGCAATAGGACACCCAATTATTGGGGATACATTATATGGTGCAAAAACTGTTCAGGGAATATCGCTCGGAATGGACCGATGCGCACTTCATGCCCTTGAGCTTTCTTTTCATGACTACGAAGGAAACTTTAAAACCTTCAAAGCAATGTATCCACAAGACTTTAATGATGCAGTGGAGCATATTGTAGAACAGAGCAACATCTAAATCCTGTGATATAATTTCTGTATGAATGGTGAAAAAATAACAGGCACACAGGCACAGGAAAAAGCATCCGCAATAACTCTGGAAAATAAAATCACCACCCTCGAGCAAGAATTGCAGTTTTTACGTTCTCAGATTCAAGATCAAAACCAAGGTCAGAATCAAGAAGCTTATCCAAATCGTTTGTCTGAAAAAGATTTAGGAACAGAATCAGGAGCGGTATCAGAAGGAGCCCTTGAAAACGAAACTCTTGACCCGCTTGGTGAGATAGCGTCTCTACCACCAGCTCCTATTGTAAACGAGAGGACGACCCAATCTCTCCAGAATATAAAAAAAGAAGCGTACCATGAATCTTTCATTCTTCCCGAAGCACAAAAAGAGCAAATCATTCTTGATCTCAAGCCGGAAGACCATGATGCAACAATGGTTGATCTTATTGAAATCATTAAAAAACACGGCATCATTAATGCAGTAGATATTGTTGCAAAGCTCCAGAGTGCGCATATTAATGACGACTTCCATCGCTTTTTGACTGAATATATTCACAAGGGATATGATCCATATACAAAAGTAAACGACGAAATGCTCCGTCCATTTAGACGAGTGCTCCTTGAGGTCCTTATTCCAAAAAAGAATAATGAACACAAAACAGAACAAGAACATGTGCACAAAATGCAGAGTCTCTTGCAGGGAATCCAATCTTTTTCGCAAACACACAATGAGTACATTACAGTTGAAATCGCAAATGCAGTCGGTGCCCACGATTTTGCAATGTATGTTTCGATCCATGAAGACCTTGTAAGTATTTTTGAAAAACAATTTCTCTCGCTCTTTCCAAGCGGAAAACTTATTGTTCAAAAAGACGATTTCAATATTTTTGTTGAGAACGGAAATCATGCAATGTACTCAGCAACACTCAAAGAAGTTCCTGCAAAGCCAATTAAAACTATTGAAGATTTTCATATTGATCCAGTCGATATTATTCTTGGTGCTTTTACAAAACTCGACAAGGAAACAGAAGGGGCATGTCTGCAGTTTGTGATTCAGCCAGGATCAGGTTTCTACTCAAAAAATTATGCAAAAGCTCTTGAAAAAATGCGAAGTGGAAAAAATTCAGAAGAACTTTATATGAGAGATACGACAGCTGATAAGGTGATGTATCATACCGGAAAATTTATCGGAGCAATGGGAAGTGTGTTTGGTGGAGGTTCGTCAGGCAAAGACGAAACCCCAAAAGAATCAACAACCAATCAGTCTCTCATGTCGGGAGTCGAGAAAAAAGTCGCGCATACTATTTTTTCTACAAATATCAGGCTCGCAATTTCGAGTGAAAATCCTGCACGACTGGGTGCAATTGCTTCTGAGGTGAAGTCTGCTTTCGATCAATTTTCAAACACACAAGGTAATAGTTTCAAATGGACTGCTCACGAAAAAGATTTAAAAAAAGCAACTAAGGATTATATCTATCGACAATTCAATGCGAGTTACGATACTCCACTTAATACGCTTGAGATTGCCACACTAATTCACTTTCCAGACGAACAAAAAGAAACAACTTCTCAAATGAAGCGACTCGGTATGTCCGCTGCCGCGATGCCTTTTTCTATGAATGATGCAAAGGGGATCCTTTTGGGGACGAACGAATATGCAGGAAGCACTCAAGAGGTTCGTATGCAAGAAATTGATCGACTTCGTCACATGTATGTGATTGGACAAACTGGTACTGGTAAAACATCGCTTCTGAAAAATATGATTGTGCAAGATATTAAAAATGGAGAAGGAGTGTGCATGATTGACCCGCACGGCTCTGATATTCAGGATATTCTCGCAGCTATTCCGCAAGAACGGCTGGATGATGTTATCTATTTTGATCCAAGTTATATAGAGCGTCCAATGGGTCTCAATATGCTCGAATACGATGAGCGTTTTCCTGAGCAAAAAACTTTTGTGGTCAATGAGATGATGTCTATTTTCAATAAGCTTTTTGATATGAAGACATCAGGAGGTCCGATGTTCGAGCAGTACTTCCGAAATGCAACCATGCTTGTGATTGATCATCCTGAATCTGGAAATACGCTCCTTGATGTTTCACGCGTACTTTCTGATGATAAATTCCGCGAGATGAAACTTTCTCATTGTAAGAATCCAACGGTGGTGCAGTTCTGGAAGGAGATCGCCGGCAAAGCCGGCGGGGAAGCCTCGCTTGCAAACGTCGTGCCATATATTACGAGTAAGTTCGATGTCTTTCTTTCAAACGATATTATGCGCCCAGTAATCGCTCAAAAAGAATCGAGTATTAACTTTAGAAAAATAATGGACGAAAAGAAAATTCTTCTCGTGAATCTTTCAAAAGGGCGACTTGGAGATATTAACTCAAGCCTCATCGGTCTTATTATTGTGGGTAAGCTTTTGATGGCGGCACTTTCACGAGTGGATTCTATTGGAAAAGATATGTCGCCGTTTTATCTCTATATAGACGAATTCCAAAACGTGACAACAGACTCTATTTCTGCAATTCTCTCAGAAGCACGAAAATACAAACTGAGTTTATGTATAGCTCACCAATTCATCGCGCAGCTTCAGCCAGAGATTAAAGATGCTGTGTTTGGAAACGTGGGAACAATTGCGACTTTCCGTATTGGTTCAGAAGATGCAGCATTTTTAGAGAATCAATTCTCTCCACGCTTTATGCAAAAAGATATTATGAATATTGAGAACTATAATTTCTATCTCAAAATGCTCTCGGGTGGTGTGCCAATGGATCCGTTTAATGTTCGAAATATTCCACCTACGCAGTACGATTCTTCAAGAATTGATGATATTAAGCAACTCTCTTATCTCAAGTATGGACGTTCGCGTGAAGAGGTAGAAAAAATTATAATGGAAGGAATTCAGCGAAAATAACACTACAAAAAAAATGAAAGAATTATTCATACCACAACCACAAATACAGCCACAATATCAACCCGAAAGAACAGAGGGTCTTGGAAAAGAGCAAGAGATAGTGCAACACCCCCAGGCCCTCGAGCGCGCAGAACAAATAATAGAAGATGGAAGAATACAAATAGATTTATTTAAAGATCTCTACGGTGCTGAAGTTATTGCAAAAGATACCGCCTATGTAGAAAAGAGAAAAGCTCAATTTTCTGCAAATGATTTCAGAGATACTGATCATAAAATTCTGAGTGAGAGATCAAAAATTTTTGAAGCGATGCTTTTTCAGGAAGGCGATGGGGCAATGTGGTTTGGAGAAGACTCTGCAATTATCATGCCGAGTGAATATGATGATATATGTAATGGCGTAGATAGTGTTGTTGAAATAATGAGACAAGAAGGTCTTTCTACCGCAGCCCTTTCCATCGACCTTACTTTCAAGAGAGATATTGGATCAAAGGTTGATTCTATTGCAAATAAGGTAAAACAAGGTGTTGCTACAAAAATAAAATACTATCAATCAGAGCTCGGTGATTTAAGAGGTGAGATAAGTAAGGTTCCACATTTCGTAACAGGTGTGAATGGGAGAACTCTCGGTGAACTTACTAATCTTTTTGCAGAGAGAAAAAGCGCACAGTTTGCAGATCATCCTGTACAATTTCAAATAATTGAATCTATCATGCTACAAGCAAAAACCTTTGCACAAGTTGCTGAAAGTTCAGGACATGGCAATCTAGTAAAATCGTACGAGAGGATTGGTCGTATTTTCAAGGAAATCTATGAAAATAGAAATGAAGTGGTTAAGGATGATGGACGGCGAGATTCATTCTTCTTTAGTTTGCAGAGAGAGCTAAATATTTTAGAGCGTTCTCTGTAAAGTTGTATATATACGTCTTGGGGTGTCCAGAGGCATAAATCATGAAAGTATCTTGAAAAAAAACCCACCCTGTGCTATGGTTACTCCACTTTTTATTAAAAGAACTCAATAAACTATATGGAATTCACAACAGTTAATGTAGAAGCACGAAAGAATCTCGACATGCGAACGGGAGATACTGTGCGCGTTGGACAAAAAATCCAAGAAAAAGGAAAAACTCGAATTCAAAACTTCGAGGGAATTGTGCTTGCGCGAAAGCATGGATCAGAACAAGGTGCGACATTTATCGTCCGACGTGTGGTAAATGGAATGGGTGTAGAGAAAATTTTCCCACTATTCTCACCAATAATTGATAATATCGAAATTATAAAACGAGGAAAAACAAGACGAAGCAAGATTTATTACATCCGAGATAAGGCTGCTAAGGAAATTTCTAAGCGAATGCGTATGATCATGATGTCAGTAGGGCTCGCAGATGAAGAAGCAAAGCTAGCACCAGCTAAGGAAGAGGTGGTAGAAGAAACTCCAGAAGTAGAAGTTGTTGCTGAAGAATCAACAATAGAGACTGTAGCAGAAGAAGCACCTGTTGAATCTGAAGAAAAAACAGAAGAAGCTAAATAGCTTCAAGGCATAACAAAAAACAATCGAGTCGAGCAAGTTCTCTAAGTAAGCTCCTCTCGATTGTTTTTTGTTTTATTTCTGACATAATGTAAAAGCCCTCAAACGCCCAGGTGGTGGAATTGGTATACACACACGGTTGAGGGCCGTGGCTCTTTGAGCATGCGGGTTCAAGTCCCGCCCTGGGCACAGATTACAAGTATTTATTTTTACTACAAGACATTATGATTTTATTCTGGATTTTAATTTTTATAGCCTCGCTCGTTGTTGTGGTCAAAGGATCTGACTATCTTCTTATTGGTGCAGAAAAGATTGGTTTGCGCGCAGGGCTTTCGCCATTCATTGTTGGAGTGACGATTGTGGGAATCGGAACATCGCTTCCGGAGCTCGTTTCATCACTCGTTGCTGTGAGCAAGGGCGTAACTGATGTTGTGGTTGCAAATGCTGTCGGTTCAAACATCGCAAACATTCTTTTGATTGGAGGATTCGCAGCTATTATCGCGAAAGGTCTCAAAACAAAAAAAGATATTATTGACCTGGATATTCCATTGCTGGCACTCGTGACTGTTATTTTTTATCTCGTTGCAAAAGATGGATCAATCGTTTTGATTGATTCAATTATTCTTGTTATTACATATGGTGTATATCTCATGTACACACTTATCTATAAAGAAGAAGGGGAGGCGTTTGCCGAAGCTGCTGCTGATGCGTTAGTTGAAAAACCAAAAATTACTACAAAAGACATGGTGTTACTAGTAGTTGGAATTGTTGGTCTTGCTGTTGGAGCAAAATACCTTATTGATTCAATCACGTCTCTTGCGGTGCTATTTGATATTGCACCTGGGCTCATTGCAGTATCTGCGGTTGCTATTGGAACGTCGTTGCCGGAGCTACTCGTATCAGTAAAAGCAGCTGTTCGGGGGCAGGCAGAGGTGGCACTTGGAAATATATTCGGTTCAAATCTTTTCAATCTCCTTATGGTGGTTGGAATCCCTGGGCTCTTTGGAGATCTTGCTATTGATGAAAAAACATTCACTGTCGGTATCCCAATGCTTCTTATCGCGACAGTATTATTTATTATCTCAGGTATTTCAAAATCCATCCATCGACTCGAAGCAATTATGTTTCTAGTCATTTATCTTATATTTACTGCGCAGCTTTTTGGTTGGATGTAACATGGGGTGTTATTTTCAGTCAATAGTAGAAGTGTTTATACTAAGACACTAGATTTATAACCTTTTTTCTGATATAAAAGGGAGCACATGGCGACTATGGTGTAACGGTTAACACTGCGGTTTGTGGAACCGCCGATCTGGGTTCAATTCCCAGTAGCCGCCCAAGATGCCGTTGTAGTTCAGTGGCAGAACACTTCATTGGTAATGAAGAGGTCCTGGGTCCGATTCCCAGCAACGGCTCAAGAGTATGATAAGCTAAGGCTATTAATCGTAAAGATACAAAGTCTACCTTATGAAAAAAAGAATTAAAGAAATTGAGGTCATGATGTACCAACCAGATTTTTGGAACGATTCTAATAAGGCTCAGGAACTCATTAAAGAGATGCAAGATCTTAAGGACGTAAAGGATGGCGCCGGCAAGTACGATCAAGGAGGAGCAGTCATGACTATATTTGCCGGCGCCGGTGGTGCAGATGCGGAAGATTTTGCATCCATACTTTTTACAATGTATCGAAAGTTTTTTGAAAAGAAAAACTGGAGTGCAGAACTCTTGCACCAAAATAAAAATGATCATGGAGGCTTTCGAAATATTACTATTGAGATCAATCAGAAAAAAGCATACGGATTTCTTAAAAATGAATCGGGAGTACACCGACTCGTCCGACTCTCGCCATTTAATGCGAAGTCTCAACGACACACTTCTTTTGCAATGGTTGAGGTGGTTCCGTTGCTTGATAAGAATAGTGGTGTGGAAATCAATGATGATGACTTACATATTGATTACACACGGTCATCTGGTCCTGGAGGGCAAAACGTCAATAAGCGTGAAACCGCAGTGCGAATCGTGCACACTCCCACAAAATTGAGTGCTTTCGTTGACTCACAGCGTAGCCAGTTGCAGAACAGGGAAAAGGCCATGGATATTTTGCGCGCGAAGTTATATAATAGGCAAGAAGAAGAGCGAAAAGCTCAAGAAGAAGGTTTTGCCATTTCAAAGACCACCGAGGTTGAATGGGGAAACCAAATTCGTTCGTACGTTCTTCATCCGTACAAGATGATAAAAGATCACCGAAATGATCTCGAGGTCCGCAATGTCGAAAGCGTTCTCGACGGAAACATCGAACCATTTATAGAAGCATTTAATTCACAAGAAAAGTAATATGATCTATTTTGATCAAGTTTCAAAAATTTATGATGACAACTCTGCGGCACTTGATAATGTCTCGTTTCGTATTCAGCCTGGGGAGTTTGTATCTATTGTAGGGCACTCAGGTGCTGGAAAAACAACGCTCCTCAAGATGTTGCTTGTGGAAGACTCTCCAACAGAAGGGGATATCTATTTTGAATCAACAAACCTCGGGTCTCTCAGACGTCATCAAATCAGTAAGTATCGACAGCGAGTTGGTATTATTTTTCAAGATTTTCGGCTACTTCCGCATAAAACTGTGTATGAGAATGTTGCCTTTGCGATGGAAGTTGCAGGACACTCTGATGAAGAAGTTGCTTCAGATGTGCCTTATGCACTTGAGCTAGTAGGTCTTGGGCACAAGATTAATTCTTTTCCGGACCAGCTTTCTGGTGGTGAGCAACAGCGCGTTGCTATTGCGCGGGCGCTTGTGAATCAGCCAGACCTTCTTATTGCAGATGAGCCGACAGGAAACCTTGATCCAGTGAATACATACGAAATTATTCAGATTCTTCGAAAAATTAATGATCTTGGAACAACAGTACTTCTTACAACTCACAACAAAGGAGTTATTGATTCACTCAAGAAACGAGTAATCACACTGCAAGACGGTCAGATTATCCGTGATGATGAGGCTGGTGAATATATTTTATAATCACGTAATCATCTTATAATTATTTTCTAAAATTTATATAAAGAATTATTAAAAACATATGATATCAACACACATACAACGAATAGTAAAATCAGGATGGCTTAATTTCAAGCGAAATACTTTTGTATCGCTCTCTGCTGTACTTGTGATGGTGGTGACACTCTCGGTGATTGCTGGAATCTTACTGACAAATAAAATGTTTGTAAGTACACTCGATGAGATTCGAACAAAAGTTGATATTAATGTGTACTTTACACCAAATGCTCCTGAGGAAATTGTGCTTGCCTTCCAGGATCAGCTTGAAAAACTACCAGAAGTTGCAGAAGTTGGATACATCACGAGAGAGGAAGCGCTTGCGGAATTCAAAGAGCGACATAAAAATGATCAAACAACACTCGATGCTCTTCAAGAACTCGATGAGAACCCACTCGGCGCAACTCTGACTGTTCGAGCAATTGAGACTTCCCAATATGCATCAATCGCAGGATTCCTCGATGGGTATCGAGCAAGTTCAGGGGGCGACACATATGTAGAGAAGATAAACTATTTTGATAATAAGAAAGCAATTGACACGCTCACTGGTTTGATAGACGGCTCAGAAAAATTAGGATTTATTATGTATGTGATATTTGCTCTATTTGCAGTTATCATCACACTCAACACTATACGACTCGCCATCTTCATTTCAAAAGATGAAATTCATGTGATGAACCTTGTGGGAGCTGAGGCAAGCTATATCAAGGGACCGTTTGTGGTGACAGGTGCGATATACGGATTTGTTGCTGCAGTTATTGTTTTGATTGCTCTGTTACCTCTGACTGTGTGGCTCACAACAGTAGCTCAAAAATTCTTTGTAGATATCAACTTTTTGCAGTACTACAAAGATGACTTCTTTGTGATTGCTGGAACATTGTTCGTATCAGGTATTGCTATTAGTTGCTTATCAAGTTACCTTGCAGTACGAAAGTATCTTCGAAACAATAAAGTAAGGATTAAGTAAGTGTAGAAAGACGAAGATTGGCAAAGTCTAAATAGTGAAATAAAAAACCACCGAAAGGTGGTTTGCTATTTTTATAAATGAGCGACCTGTAATTCGGTAGTAATATTTCCAGTACTTGCAGACCATACGCAAACTTGTTCCCAAGATTCGGTTGGCTGTTTTTCCCAGAGAATGATTTCTTCACTGACGAAGTTTGTTGACCAGCTTTGCTCAGGTGCGTTAGCCATCTCTGTGATCAATTCGCACATTTCCACGGAAGGCTCTTTGAGCTGAGCGAGTGTTATGTGCCAGGAGTGTTCAAGAGGAAATCCTTTAAACCCTCCTACCTCGGTAGATGTGAGGTAGTTGACTATATTTGCTCCAGTTATGCCGAGACTCCTTGCAATGAGCAGACCCATCCTTATTACGCGATCGCTCGAGTGTTCGGGTTCGCAAATAAGAGAATTTGCAGCTGGTTTCTGCAAAATACAATCACTAATACCTTGAAGTATTTCGCTGAGCTGAGAAGTGTCTTTGAGAGTGAACGGCGGTGCGATAGGGATGTGAGGAGGTATGGTTCCCTTTATAATATGGCCGTGTTCTTCGACAATACGGAAGTAAAAATCATCAAGTTGCCCTTGGATGTCTCCAGGGATTCCGAATGTGAGGAGGTTTCTTTTCATTTTGGTTGTTCTGTGTTGGTTTGTGTCCTCGAGAACAATATCACAGAAAGATAAAATTTCAATGAAGTAATCATGTCTTTTTTATGAAGAAAAACTTAATTAATTAGATTTTATCTACGCTCCATTTTTCCTTTAAGTAACATAAGTCTCAGCATTTCAGAGAGTGAGGGAGTGGTTATTCCTACTACTCCGTACGTAAGTTTGATATTTTGATATTTTATACCTGAGATGTTGCGCACAACCCTGGGCGCATACTATTTCTATAGAAGAATTTAATTCTGTAGAAATTTGCTCAAAGCATAAATTTTGGTACACTAACTCCACTTGCCTGATCGTCTAATGGTAGGACAACGGTTTCTGGAACCGTCGATTGGGGTTCGAGTCCCTGTCGGGCAGCTATTGACAGTTAGCTCAAATATGTTGTGTAATTAGAGCGCTCTAAATGCGTTGTTGTTAACTATTCATAAAGACTCTTTATCATTAATAGTAAGTTGGAATAAAGTGATATAAAATAAATTTATTTTTTAAATAGAATTTCTTTAATAAATTGACAATGCTGTTTTTGTATAATATTATATCTTTGGACTCAGTAAGTCTAAATCAACCCCAAATCAGTACAAATAAAATGAAATCGTTCCCAATTAAAGATGGTGACTTTACGAAGTCTTCGTGGTCCAAAAATAACCCGAAAACCTGCGTAGAGGTCGCAATCAAGCCTGCTGGTATCGCTGTGCGAAATTCAACCGACACGAAGAAGAAAACTGTCTTCTTCTCTCATGACGAATGGAAAGCCTTCACTGCTGGCGTCAAAGGAGGTGAATTCGAAAGCAATTGCTAAGAATTATCTACCTATCATTGTGCAGGTTTTTTCGAAAACCTGCACTTTTTAATACAAATATAAGATGAAAAAAATATACATACTTCCAGGATATCAAGAAACAACTCGAAGGAGACCATATCAAAAACTAAGATCTCTTTTGCAATCTAAAGGATATGAAGTTGTTTTTAAAAATATAGATTGGCAAAAAAAATTAACTACACAAATGTTTGAAATAGAGAAAGACTCTGTAGTTTTTGGTTTTTCACTTGGTGCTGTACTTGCTCGTCTTGTAGTTCAAAAATATTCATGTAAACATGCAATCTTTGCTTCAATGACTATTTTGAGTGATTTTAAGAAGGGGGAAAATCGAAAAGCACTAATCGATCTGCTTGGTACGGAGTTTGTTGATGACGTAAGAGATTGTCTCAAGCCAAAACACAAGGCTCTGAAACAAACAATTATGTATGGAGACAAGGAAGGAGAAGATACTGCTGATGTCTTTGTTAAAAATACAGAACACGAGTTAACAGATGAATATTTAAGAGAGATTATTAAAATAGTTTAAGTGGTAAAATAAAACCATAAAATTATTTCTATCAGGCGGAGGTAGTGCAAATGACTCAATCGAGCTCGACAAAAAGTTCGTTACTTCTTTAGATTTGTCTAAGCCAATTTTATACATACCTATTGCGTTGGATTCAGTTAAGTATCCATATTCAGAATGTCTTGAATGAAAGGGGTACCTTTCATTCATTGCTCCCAGCAATCATGTGAGACCGACCGAGGTTCATAAAAGCGGTATATACTGCAACGTATTATGATAATGAGTCATGGACACGAATTTCTGTGTTTTTTGGTAAATCTTTAATAGCTATATTTTAAAGGGTTATTTCAGTTCGAATCCTTGTTCAGCCAGCTATTAACAGTTAGCTCAAATATGTTATGTAATTAGAGCGCTCTAAATGCGTAACATGTGTTAATATATGAAAATGAAAGAAAAGCGATACACGATAGGTGATTTTTTAAAGGTAAAAGTTTCTGGTGGAGGAAAATTTAGTTTTGATGATACAAAAATTGCATATAGGAGCAATAAAACTGGAACTTTTCAAATATATATTAAAGAAGTTGATGGTAAATATGATGAGCAAGTAACAGATTTTGAGGATAATATATCAGGTTTTATTTATTCTCCGAAAGAAGATTTAATTATTTTTTCAAAAGCGGAAAAAGGAAATGAAAATAGCCAGCTTTTTAAGTTAAATCCGAATACGAAAGAGATAGTTCAAATAACAAATAATTCAGACATCAGATACGACTTAAGTTCATTTTCCTATGATGGTAATTATATTTCATATGCTTCAAATGAGAGAAATGGAAGGTACCCCTTTCACTGCACACACTTTAGAAATTAAAAGTGCTAACATATACACATATGGCAAAACAAGGATATCGAATTTCAAAGGAGATCAAAGAACAGATACTGGGGCGTATTAAAAATG
>Ga0335398_10001016_pt1 | contig 49235 bp, 46 predicted proteins | sample BON03_FD_205742 | JGI IMG/M metagenome (GOLD analysis project Ga0335398, IMG submission 205742) | Freshwater microbial communities from Lake Bonney liftoff mats and glacier meltwater in Antarctica - BON-03 (spades assembly) (version 2) | ecosystem: Environmental > Aquatic > Freshwater > Ice >... | reverse complement strand
CTTTGGCTAGCGTGTGATTAGCGTGGTAGCGACTTTGGTTTTGTTCACAATTTTCGGAATGGGGTTGATGTTTACTGTGTCATGGGTGTCATCACAACCCCCTGCTAACGGCTTTAGCCAGTCAGCAGATCCTCTTGGCAACTGACACGTCAGCTGGAATCATCGGGATCATTTCAAATTCTGCAATATGATCAGATTTGCAGCCGACTATGTTGCCGAATAACCAGCCTTTAATGGAGTAGACGTAATACTTCACCCAGAACGTATAGGGAGCTTTACGGCGTAACAAGGTGCTTGCATGCGTGCGGTCGGGTCCGTTTTCTGCCAAGGCATCAAGAAGGTAAGACGTCACTATCAAGCGAAGCTTGCACCGGGCCTCGATCAGCGTCTCGGCCTGTGCCGCCACATTAAATTCAAGACAGATCAAAGACCACACATCGGCGGTCAGTTCGCCGTAGACCCGAAGAAATAAGGGCACTGTTTTGGTTGCTTTTAATGACTTCATGGGTTTGTTGGCTTATTGGTGATGGCGTTCAAGCCTATTTGTGGGCAGTGTTTCTATTGCAAGGATCAACGGCGTAGCGCTTGCAAAGGATGCTCTAATTTTAACGGCTAACGCAGGTTACTTAATCGAGACCAATCACGCGCGCCCTTTCCACGGAATGACATGGCGCACGCCCCCTTTGGGGTGTGGGGCATCACCGGCGCGGCGGGGGATCATGTGAATGTGGCAATGCCAAACCGATTGACCGGCGATCTCACCGCAGTTGGCCCCAATGTTGTAGCCCTGGACGGTTGTATCAAGCGCGTCAATGATGGTCTTTTGCGCCAAAATCAATTCATGGATGGCACCCATTTCTTCAGTCGTTAATCCAAAATAATCGATCACATGGCGTTTGGAGATGATAAGGGTGTGCAAGGGCGTCACGGGGTAAGCGTCACGCGTGGCATAGGCCAGTTGGTTTTCTTGAACGATTCGGGTGTGATCGGTGATAAGCGCTTCGCAGAAAATGCATGCCATTGACTCGTTCTTGTCACTAAGGTCTGCCATCAGTGACTCACAGCATGGCGTTGAAAAGTCGAACGTAGTCGGCTTCGCTTAACGGTTTGGGGTTGGTGCCGTTGGAGTGGTCTTTGACCGCCCCCTCGACAAGCGCTGGCAAGTGTTCGGCTCTCACACCCATGGCACCCAAGCTGGTGGGCAGTTTCAGTGTTGCGTTAAGTTGTCTGATGTAATCAGAAACCGAGGCATCAGGCGCAATGCCCAGTGCCGCTCGGATTTTTGTTTGTTTCCAGTGGGGGATCGCGTCTTGATTGGTTTCGTAGATGATCGGCAGCAACAGTGCATTCAAGGTGCCGTGGTGAAGCGTGACGTCTTGCAACGCACCCAAGGGGTGAGACATGGCATGCACGGCACCAAGCCCCTTTTGAAACGTTAGACCGCCCTGCAAAGCGCCCATCATCATGTGCCAACGGGCCTCTTTGTTTGAACCGTCCGTCACGGCGATTTGAATCCAGCGGTTGATGCGTTCTAAGCCATCAATGGCGATTGCCTCGGCGGGTGGGTTCACCAAGGGTGAAATGTAAGTCTCTAAGCAGTGTGTAAAGGCGTCCATTCCAGTGGCCGCTGTCAACGATGGCGGTAGGCCGAGCGTTAACAAAGGATCACAGATCGCCACTTTGGGAATCAGGTACGGTGAAATCAAACCCAGTTTTGAACCGGTTTTTAGCGTAATTAAAGCCGCCCGACCCACTTCACTGCCGGTACCCGCCGTGGTGGGAATGGCTATCACCGGTGCCACCGCCGAAGAAATCTTGGCCACCCCGCCATTGATTGCCGCATAAAAAGCCAACGGTTCGCTGTGTGTGGCCCCTAAAGCCACGCCTTTGGCCAAATCCATTGATGACCCGCCACCAAACGCAATCACGCCATCACAGCCATTATCCTTAAAAACCCCTGCGGCTTGTTCAACAGCCTTTTCCGTTGGGTTTTGCGGGGTGTCGGCAAACACCGCATGATCAATACCGTTCATGGTTGAGAGGAGCTCAGCAAACAGCGGGCTGCCGAATAAACCTCGATCCGTTACGATCAGCGGACGCAGAATCCCGACATCTTTCAGCACAGCACCCAAGCGGCTTAAGGCCCCATCATCAAACTCAATCCGAGTCAGGTAATTGATCGTTCCCATGCGCGCCCCTTGTTGTTTGAGTCACTGTGAAGATGTTGTCTACTGAAGCATACTTGATTCGTTTGGTCAGTCGGATTTAGTCTTAAAGTTGTAATCACGGCAGCGGTCAAAGTCTTCGTACTCTTGCGCGGTCTTAGGATCGGAGTACTCACTGATGTCATCTGATGGCATGCGATTGCCGTCTAGTCCCGGTAGCATCACCAAGGTTTCTAGCCACCGGGAACGGGGAATTTGGTTCTCTACAAATGGTTGAAGATAGTTATCCAAATGACCTTTGTCAGGTGACTCGATTTCTCGGGTTAGGGCGTTCAGGTAATTAACCTTGCTAGTTCGTAACCAATTGATTGAGAGATTGGCGCGAAAGCATAATTCAGCGTGAATGAGGAGCATGGTTCTTCCGTTGCCATCAAGAAAGGGGTGCCCGTATGCAAACATCCCCATAATAAAACCATGGCGTGTGGCTATTTGTTTCTTATTTTGGGCGATGTGAAGTCCTTCGAAAACCGCTTGACGGCAGTCGAGAGGATGGAAAAAGTAAAGATTTCCTTTTTTAACCGCACTCGCTGGAAGAACATCTGCACGGTCCTTACCGGCCCAAGGGTATAGGCCCTTAAACAAAATATGATGGACTTCTAGGAAATCTTGATACTCAATCCGTTTTCTCGTTGAAAGATAATCCAAAGCAGCGGGTAGTTGAGCGCGGAATAGTTCATGCTCTGCGATCTTAACGATGCGCAGGTTTTTTTCTTGTTCAAAGTTTCGAAGATAACCAGCCGTATCAAAGTCGCCAAACGGGTCAAACACTAAATTGGCTCCGGTGGTGGGCGATCAGCAACTTAGTCATATCGCGGGGAGACAGTTTTCCCGCTCTGGTTAATGCGACCAACAAGTCATCAATTTTGTCGCTGCGAATGTCGTCGCCTGCCAGTCTTGTGACTGCTCGAGCCCATCGATCAGCAAAGGTTGGTGTAAAAACAATGCCCTCTTTCTTGGCTAAACGACGAACGTATGATGCTGTCACGTTTGCGCGGTTGCGATGGTTTCTTTTGTCAGCCCGAATGCTTAGGCGCTTAACCTCGCGCTGTTTGGCGACTTTAACGATTGCTCGTTCAATCAGAGTGTCTTTGCCCACCAATTCGAGATCCTGCGGCTTTGCGTAAATACCACGATCTAGTTTTACAAGCGCGCCCTCTTGTAATAACGCGTTAAGAGCTACGGAAACTTGGCTGGCGCTGCCAAACGAGCAGACATCTGAGCGCAAAAAAACACCGTCTTTGCGAGGGCGAAGCGATTGGACGATTCGATTTTTAATGTTCATTTGGTTTATTATAAAAAAATAAAAATAAATATGCAAATCAATATGTTATCTGAACCTTAAGTGCCGGAAATTACAAGCATCAACCCATCCCCTCCTGGCAACTTGATGGCTTTTAGGGCAAAGCTTTAAACCTCGTCTTTTAGGGCGGGAAGGGTCTTAAGATGCGACGTTTGTCCGGAGTGACCACTGATACAACGGTTGAGTGTTCAGTTGATCCTTTGTTTCTTTAAAGCCTGTCCGAAGGCAGTGGCTCAAGTGCTTATCAAAGCCTAGATTGAGACGAGCCAAATCCACTTTCTAATGCAGGCGAGGCCTTTTGTACCAATTGTTAAACCAAGTTAATCCTAGGCTAGGGAGTGTTTTGGTTGATAAGTGATGCCTTTGGCGCTGTTGTTGGTCTGGCGATTGTTTTTCTGCCCCCTGTTCGCCGGTTCACTCTTGCTTATCAGCATGGGTCAACAAGGTGCTGGGGTGTACTTATGGACGTGGTCGGCTGGTTCGAGTGGCTGAAATCAACTAAGCAATTGAATTTATTCGGAAATCCGCCGTACACTTAGTCTTTTTGCAACCAACAAAGAAATATTTCTTGGTCAAATGTAAAACGATTAATAATAGAACCTTTGGTTAACCGCTGAGAATCGCTTTCGCCATGACGCTTTCGGGTTATTTTTTGTACGCCACTACTTTTGTTGTTGCTTTTGCGCCCGCGTCGGCTATAGCCCAATGGGTAAAGGTTGATTCGGCAGATCCGGCTACTTTTTATGTCGATCCCAAGTCTGCTCAGAAAGTGGGCTCGTTGGTGAAGATTTGGGAGCTGGTGGATTACCACCAGCCACAAGTTTTTGCTGGGCAGGCGTTTCGTTCAACCCGCGTGTTGCGCGAGTTTGACTGTAAAGCGCGCGAGATGCGCACCTTGGCTTTCAGCATCTTCACCAAGCCCATGGCAGGGGGCTCCTTGGTCCACAGCCATCGGGTCGAACAACCCTCATGGGGATTGGTCGAGCCCTACAGTGTTGGCGAGTCTGCATACCAGATGGCCTGCCGCATTTGAGCTTTAGTGAGCGTTTCCGATCCAACTGAATTGATACGGGCCATCAAAAAAACATGACAGGTGTCTTACTAAATAGCGGTGACCTGCAAAAGTACAGTCCCCTTGGCGACGAAGGTCAGCCGGTTTATTCGGTCGCCACTCAGCTCAGAGAAGTGATTCGTGCGCGGGTTGGGTCAGCTGCTGCGAACTGTTTGGCCATACCAAAGGTCAACGAAAGTCGCTCAACTGTCGACTGGTACGCCAGCCAGAGCGGTGCGGTTGTGCCTTGGTCGGCCGCCACGCCTGAAGAGCGAGCCACCGCCTTGGCTAGCCTAGATCGCACCAAACAAGCTGTGATGACCTCGCTGAGCGCCATTTCTGGTGTCTCAGGCCGAGAGCAACAAATCATCCAAAGCCTCAAAGACAAAGTCTTCACACACCCTGATAATTCTTGTGTCTTTCTGGTTAATGGCGAGCCAGTGTTAACGTTTTGGGGGTTTCACATTGGTGAGGCCCCGTTGGCTGATCCTTTCTACAACTTGCGACCACCAACTGGGGTTATCAACGCCGTGCCGCCCGTCGTTAGTGCAGCTGGACTTGGTGCTGGGGCACCAACCGCAGTAGCGGCTGCAGTCACAACAGTCCAGCGCCGACCTTGGTGGCACTGGTTGTTATTGGCTCTTTTATTGCTGGCACTGTTATTTTTGTTGTTGCGCGCCTGCGCACCCTCGGGCTCTATCAATCTTCCCGGGTTTCCAGCGGTTGGTTTTAACCCCAAGATTGACCTGCCAAATGTTCCTGCCACCGATGTCAACCCAAACCTTGATCTGACGGTGGGCGAGCGCGAGCTTCGCCAGGGTCGCATTGACCTGACCGGCCGAGCCGCTGGTGAGGTCAATGTCGCCTTGCCAGACCTCAGCGGTTCATTGGGCGTGGTACCTCTTGGTGTCACCCCACTAGGGTCTGTCACTGGCGCTGACAATGCGGCGGTGGAGCCGGGCACTGCGCCCATCGTGGATCACACACTGATGCCGCCACTGCCACCGGCGGTTGATGCGCAGGCTGAGCCCCCTGCCGATGCCGCGGTTGTTGATAAAGCGCTGGTTGATCAAACCACACCTGAACAAAACACACCGCCCGATGCGACTGTTCCTGTCCCTGATGTCCCTGATGTCGCTGCGGGCGCTGTACCCGGTGGGACAACACCACCCTTGGGACAAGCCATGCAAATTCCCAGTGACGCGGTTCAATCCGGATCGGTATCGTTTTTAGACGGCCGTTGGCGGGCGGCGGGCGGTATTCAAGATGCCAACACGGGACAGCCAGTGCGACTTTTATATGATTTCAAAGACGGCAAAGGCGCTGTGACTGTTGAGAAAAGCGGTGGCGTTCGTTGTCAAACCAACGCGACGTCTCAGATGGCTGGCGGTCAGTTGGTCATTTCTGGTGCCGGCGGTGCAGCACAATGCTCTGACGGCACCACGATGGCATTGCCGACCATTTCGTGCACGCCCAGCCAATCTGGTCAAGCCAACTGTACAGGCGTTTCGAGCGATGGCAAACCCCTGCCGATTATGATCCGGCAGTCACCCTGAGATAGGATTACATGATGTTTGCTGAAATTACCAAATACGAAGGGCAAACCACGCTCATCATGAATAGCGGTCTGCAATTCATGGATTTTGCGGCAAATTTCTCTGTCAAAGGGGCCTCAGGCGCATTCGCACGACCCACGGGCGACGGTCCATTGGCGCGCCTCGAAGAAAACGAGAAGAACGGTCGTTTTTACCTGCCGCCAGACACGACCAACGCCGTCACACCGAAGTTTGAAATCGACCTCGATGAGTCCTTGCGTGTGTTAGAAGGGCAATGGTTACCCGCACCGTTTTTTAAGCGCAGCAGCGCCCAGCAGTTTGAGCAAGGTCCGCTGAATTGGGCGCGCGTTCGGGTCGTCAAAGTCACCGACGAATCCAATGAGACCGGCTGGCGCATTACCTTCGCGTTTGACACCAAAATCAACGAAGGCATTCAAGAAACCGCCTACCTCTCGCCGCGCGAAGGCGACATAAAAGCTGGCGCCACGTTTGGTTTGGCTTGCCGCGCCGATGGCTTGGGCTGGTATTTGGATCAAAAGTGGATCACCGATTGGATTGCCGAGGTTTACAAGGAGCAAGCTCCTGAGCGCTTAAAGCGTGATGGCGAGGAAATACAAGAAAACCTCGCTGACCTGGTCCACCAAGCGCACTACCTGAATTTTTTGCACCTGCTTGGCACCCAATTGGCTTTGCCTGATATTAAAGTTGTCACCAACGCCAGCAAAGACCTACAGAAGCCCATCCAAGTCGACATGGTGCTTGATGTTGGTAATTCACGCACTTGCGGCATCCTGATTGAGTCCCACGATCAAGACAACACCGGTTTTAGCCAACGCTACGAATTGGCTTTGCGTGACCTGAGCCGACCAGAATACGCGTATTCAGAAGCCTTTGAGAGCCGCATTGAGTTCGCACAGGCCAGTTTTGGGAAGGAAGAGTTTTCCGCCAAAAGTGGACGCGCCGATGCCTTTCTGTGGCCTACCATCGTTAGGGTAGGACCAGAAGCCACCCGTTTGGCCGCGATGCGTCGCGGCACTGAGGGCGCCACTGGCATTTCTAGCCCCAAGCGTTATTTGTGGAGCAATGACCCCTACGAATTGCGTTGGCACTTCAACACCGCCAACACAAAGTCTGAGCGTGAGCCAATGGCCACCGCCGCCCCGCTCTCTAGCCTCATCAATGAGGTCGGTGAAGCCCTCTACACCCTGAACCCGGACGAGCGCATGCCGGTGTTTCACCCGCACTATTCCCGCAGTTCACTCATGATGTTGATGCTCAGTGAAGTGCTGACGCAGGCACTGACACAAATCAACAGTCCAGCGCAACGCCTAAAACGCAACCACGCTAACTTGCCGCGCCACCTTCGCAGCATTGTGCTGACCGTACCGCCCTCGATGCCCGCACCCGAGCGCGAGATTTTTAAAGACCGCATGCAACAAACCATTGGCGTGGTCTGGAAAAGCATGGGCTGGCACCCCATCGATGCCGACCTAGACGACGATACCGTCACGGCATTTCCCGCATTACCCAAAGTGCACTTGCAGTGGGACGAGGCCACTGGTGGCCAAGCCGTTTACGTCTTTAACGAGATCTACAACAACTATGGCGGGCGTGCAGAAGAATTCTTTCGCACGATGGCCAGACCCGACCAACCCCCCAGAGAAGACGGTGCCAGTCCCTACCTGTCAGTGGCCACCATTGACATTGGCGGGGGCACCACCGATCTGGTGATCAACGAGTATTTTCTGGATCACGCCACCAGCACAGGTGGCTCGGTTAGGGGTGGCTCGACCATCGTGCCTGAGCAACGGTTTCGGGATGGGTTTCGTATGGCGGGCGATGACATCGTGCTCGATATTCTCAATGAAATGGTCACGCCGGCAGTGACTGCAGCCATGAGTGCAGCCGGGGTTGCCCATGCTGACGCCGTGGTTTCAAAGTTAATGGGTTCGGAGCAGTTGGATGCGCACGATGCGCTACTGCGCCAGCAACTCACGCTGCAGATCTTTTACCCGGTTGGTCTACGGATTATCAAAGAATACGAAAACTACGACCCGCTGCAATCAAGCCACTTGGGCAAGCTTACGATTCGTGAGTTACTTGATGGGCGCGATTTGCCCAATCAGGCGGTGTTGAATTATGTCAACGAAGCGGTGCAACGATCAGTACGTGGCAATGGGGCCGAGCAAAAGCCATTCAACATCTTGGATGTGATTGTTCACGTAAACTTAAAAAAGCTGCACACGAACTTCATCCTTGGTCGCCCTAATATTTGTAAATCATTGTCCTCGCTGGCCGAAGTGATTCATCACTTTAGACCAGACGTTTTGTTGATGACTGGGCGCCCGTCACGACTGCCTGGCATCTTGGCGTTTGTGCAGTCTTTGCAAGCCATACCAAGCCATCGCATCATTAGCATGCATGGTTATCGCACAGGTGGTTGGTACCCCTTCCATCGCAACGAACGCATCGACGACCCCAAGAGCACGGCCGCGGTGGGTGCGATGATTTGTTTACTCAGTAAAGACGGCAAGGTACCCAACTTTTACTTTCGCTCGGGCAGTTTTAAGCCTTACTCGACTGTGCGCTATCTGGGACGAATCGACAACACCAACACCATTGAAGAGGCCGCTGTCTACTATCGCGACATCAATATTGATGCCGATGAATACGAGTTTCCAGACGAAAGCTTCACCGTCCCTGGCACACTGCCAATTGGTTACCGACAAATCAATGCCGCGCGCTGGCCGGCCGCACCGCTCTATGTCTTGACCATTGACGATGCCAAAGTTCGCCAGAAAGTCATTTCGAGCGAAACGACGGTCATGGTTAAGCTACGGATCAAACCCAAGCGCGCCAACAGCACGCATCGAGAGAGCTTTGAAGTGGCTGAAGTTGAGGGCGCATCAAAGGGTCACATCACCCTAAAGCTCAACACCATGGCCAATAACGGCTTAACCCAGTACTGGCTCGACAGCGGAAGCGTGAGGTAAGCACCATGCAAGATGATCAATACGGCGAAACACTCAGCGCCAGCTGGCAGGCGCTGCACAAAAACGCGGGTCAAGCCATCGAATGGATTCACCAAGCCCGGCGCGGCTCACCGACCATTGCCAATGAGGCGCAAGAGCTGATACACAAGTTGCGCCAACACCGCAATCAAGCCAGAAAGCTGGCGCCGGTCTCATTGACCGGTTCGACCGTTGGATTTTTTGGACTGTCGCAAGCCGGTAAGTCCTATTTGATATCGGCCTTGATTGCCGGCCCCGAAGGCCATCTGGAGACTCGCCTAGACGGGCAGCACTTGAACTTTATCGACCACGTCAACCCACCAGGCGGTGGTGCTGAAGCGACCGGTTTGGTGACGCGTTTCTCCAAGCGCAAGCACGATACCGAGCCAGGGTTTCCACTGCAGTTACAGTTGTTTGCAGAAGTTGACTTGGTCAAGGTGCTGGTTAACTCTTTTATCGAAGACTTCAATCAACAAAAACTCGGCTTCTCATTTGACGGCGCCAATCTAGAGGCTGCCCATTTGGCGTTACGCGAGGCACGCTCGCGCAAACAAAGCGAACGCGTGCCTGGTGTTACCGAAGACGACGTGGTTGAACTTTGGGACTACTTGCAAAGCGATTATGGTGGTGCAATTGCACCGCTCACGGCCCAGTTTCTGCCAGAGCTGACTGAGCTTGCGCCTTACTTAAAGCGTGTGGATCGGGTCAAGCTGTTTTCATTCTTTTGGGGGCGATTAGAGGGCTTTACCCGAAGCTTTGACAAGCTCACCGCAGCGCTTGAGCAGCTGAATTACGCCACAACGGTTTTGGCGCCACTAAGTGCCTTGGTTGAGCCCGCCGAAAACGGCCAGGGCTTCAAACAACGCCGCGACAGCATCATGAATGTCACAACGTTGTTCCAACTCGATCGCGATGACGATGGCAGACTGTCCGTGTGTGTGGCGGGCAAAGCCAGCCAAGCTGTTGAGTTATCGCGTGCCGTGTTGGCAGCGCTAACCGTGGAAATCCTTTTCCCCTTAGAAAACACGCCTGCGCAGACCGCCTTCAATACCGTCGATATTTTGGATTTTCCGGGTTATCGCGGACGCATGAAGCTGGAGTCGTTTGAAGAGTTGGCTGGCGCATCCAAAGCCGGTGAGGGTGACGCCGAACGTGGCAACCCCATCCCAAGGCTCATTCTGCGCGGCAAAGTGGCGTACCTGTTTCAGCGCTATACCGACATGCAAGAAATGAATGTGTTGGTGATTTGCGCGGCTTCAGACAAACAGTCTGATGTGGCCGATGTTGGGCCAGTGTTAACCCGTTGGGTCAAACGCACGCAGGGTGCAACAGCCGCTGATCGAGCCAAGCGCCAATGCGGTCTCATTTGGGCGATGACCCGACTGGACCTAAAGATCCAGTCGACACTGCCCAATACCGAATCGATGTTCAACCAAGTCTGGGACAGTGTCGTCAACATCACACTGACAGAAAAATTTTCTGGTTGTGACTGGCTCGGCGAATGGTCACCTGAGCAGCCTTTTAATACCTCGTTCTTGGTACGTAAGCCCGGTATGGCTGAGGCTTTCATCAATACTGAGAATGGTCGTGAGCTGGCGCTCGCGGCCGATAAGCAACAAAAGTTGCAAGCCATGGCGCAAACCTGGTCAACCAACCCCACGGTTCAAGAGTACGTCAAAGACCCTGGCCCTGCATGGCAAGCCATGATGACGCTAAATGACGGTGGCATCACTCGCTTAAGTGACTACATCAGTCAAGTGGCGGTGCGTGCCAATAAGCTGTCCAGACTCAATGAGCAACTCGAAGAGACCATTGATCACGTGACGCAAGGCCGTTTGAGTGATTGGTACAACCCGAGCGGCGCTGATGAGGTCAAGGTCAGGGCCAAGCGAGCCAAGGATTTAACCGATGAACTAAAGGCTAAAGCCAAGTTGCTTGGTTACCTACAAACCGCATTGCTGATGCCTGAAGAGCGTGTGCGCTCTTTATACCTAAGCAGTGACTACGATCTATCCGGCAACAATGACAGTGCAACCGATGACGGTTCGGCGACAAGCCGTTCGGCGATGGATGAAGAGTTTGGTTTGGACTTTGATCTTGATGTCACCGGTGACGCGCCCAAAGCCGCCTCCAGTGAAGCCAGTAAGCCGGTCGTGACAGGTTCGGATGCCCGGTTTGGCAAAGCGATCTATCAGGCGTGGATCAACCACCTCAGTGCACAGGTCGATAACGAGGCAATGCTGGGCTTTGTCGGCTTGCCCAGACGCACCATGGAGCAGTTGACCGCTGAGCTTATCATTGCCATGTCACGGTTCGATGTCGAGTCGCTACTGATTCAAAAAGTTGTTCAAAGCGAGCAGTCGGGCACCAAGCGAGAAGACCTTGTTGATCGCCAAGTCCTGAGTGTACAAACACTCATGGGTGATTTTTTAACGTGGTTAGGCCAGCAATACTTGGCGCCTGAAGATAAAGCCAAAAGCCAGATCAACGCCGGCCAAGCAGTTTTTGTACAGCCGCCGCGGGTACCCAGCGGTGCTTTACCCCCGCTGGGTGAAAAGCTGACTGACTATTATCGGCAATATGTCTTTGACTGGCTAACGGCCCTTGGTAAGTTGGTGATTGAAAACGCCGGCTTTGACGCTGGTCGAGACATTTCTGCCGAACTCAACGCCAACTTGGGCGATATCTTGGAACAAATGAAAGCTGCAAAAGCGACATCATCGTGAAAATCGTCAAAGTCAACGTTTTACCGGATCCCATTCAAGGGCCGGGCTATGCCATCATTGCCTTGGAAGGCTCGTCGATCGAGTCGGCCGGTGAGCTTTCATTTTCGATTGCACGCAATCAGGACGGCCGCTTTTTAGGCGCCAACGGTCAGTGGGAACCTTTGCAGACTTGGCACCAATCGCAAGAGCAACAGGTTGATGGCGCCATTGTTCGATGCTGGGTAGGCACTCACGTGGTGGACGCTTTATTGGCAAACCCCCAAATGCAGTACCGCATTTTAGTAAAGGCGGCGGAGGGAACCTTTCAAGGCATCATGCGCTTGAGTACCGATCTTTTCGCCTCAAGTGCTAGGGTGGTTGCGCCGGTGGCTGCTGCCTTTACGCCACCACCAGAACCCGTGGCACCAGTGGTTGATTTACCGTTGATTGAACCTGTAACCACGCCTGCACCCGCAGCTGTAAACACAACTTCGCCCAAGAAAAGTATGGTGTTGCCATTGATAATTGGGTTGGTCGCACTTGCGGTGATCGGGGCTGGCCTGTGGTTTTTCTTGTCTGGCGTTAAGCAACCAAGCGGTGACGTTGTCGCGCCAGCGCCCGTGGTCGAGCAGCCAGTAGTAGAGGCAGTGCCTGTGACTGTGCCTGTGCCGGTAGTTGTTGCACCCGAGCCTGTCGCGCCATGCGCTGTCGATGCGTTAGCGCAAACCGATGACGACATTGCCTACTTGCAGCGCTGCGTGCAATCGACGCCATCGACTGAGCAGGTGCTTGCCGTGATTGCTGCCGGTAAAGCGGCAAAGAAGTGCGATCTGATTCAACGGCTGTATGCGCACGCCGCGCAAACTGGCAACTCAGACGTCGCGTTGGCTTATGCCAAAGAATTTGATCCACTGACATTTGCCGGTGGTTGCTTTAACGCGCCAGAGCCCGCGACGGCGGTTTATTGGTACGAGCTTTACTTACAGCAAAAGCCGGACGATGAGGCGATTGCAAGACGTGCAAAGTCACTGAAAGAATAGTTATCAAAGACGATCGTCTTTAGACGAGGGGGATAAGATTAGCCATGGCTATTAAACCAATATCAGTTGTCGCGGCATCGATTTTGATGGGAGTCCTATCAGCGGTGTCGACTGTGCATGCCCAAAGCCAAGCGCTCCCGAAACCGCTGTTGCAAGAGGGTAAAAAAAGCTTGCATCAGCGGGTGCTCACCACGCCGGATTGTGCCTTGTTTGAAAAAATCGGTGACGCCAATGGCCAGTCAGTGCCACCGTTTTCTCGTTACTACGTTTATGAGCGCACCAACAACGCAGGTCTGCCTTGGGTTCGGGTGGGGCCTGACACCAAGGGCAACCTTGCCGGTTGGCTTGATGAGGCGTGTACGGTCGAGTGGAAAATGCAGTTGACGCTGGCATTTACCAACCCAGCCAACCGTAACCCAGTGCTGTTTTTTGAAAACCGCGATAAGGTCCAAGCATTGGTAGATTCGGAGATGCCTGCCATGGCACTAGCACCCATCATGGCTGAAATCGACAAAACCGGCAAAGCCAGTGGCGTCGTCGCCAAAGAGCCAGAGCTTGCCATTGACCAACAGCAAAACTTTTATCTGTTACCAATTTTTGAGTTTGAAGAGCTTTACACCCAAGCCGGTGAGCCGATGCGGGCGTTGAGTGTGGCGTCAGTCACCAAACAAGATCGTGGCACTGAAAAAGACAAGTCAGCGCGAGGGGCGCCTGATCCCAACGCAGAGGCCAACAAGCAAAGTTCGCTCAAAGCCTTCAGTGCTGCGGTGGTGTTTGTGATCGACTCAACCATCTCGATGGGCCCCTACATTGATCGCACCCGAGAAGCGGTGGGTTCAATCACCAACAAGATTGAGTCAGCAGGTTTGGGTGAGCAAGTGAAATTTGGTTTGGTGGCTTACCGCGGCAATGTGGAGGCGGTCTCTGGTTTAGAGTACGCCAGCAAGCTTTTTGTGGATCCCGTCACAGTAACCTCAGGCGCTGATTTTTTACAAAAGATCGCTGATTTAAAGCCCGCCGAAGTCTCGACGCCGAGTTTTAACGAAGACACGTATGCGGGTTTAAGCACCGCAATTAATGACATCGACTGGAGTCAGTTCGGTGCTCGCTATATGGTGCTGATCACTGACGCCGGTGCCATCATGGGGCAGGATAAGCTGTCCACGACCGAACTCGACACTGCACAGGTTCGCTTGGCCGCCAAAGAGAAAGGCATTGCGCTTTACACCCTGCATCTTAAAACCCCAGCCGGTAAACGCAACCACCCAATTGCTCAAGCACAGTATGAAGAACTGACTTACAACGAAATCTTCGGTAAGTCCCTCTACTACCCTGTTGATGCCGGCTCAGTCGAAGGCTTTGGACAGAGGGTTGATGGCTTGGCCAGCTCAATTGTCGATCAGGCCAAGTTGGCCTACGAAGGTGAAACCGCTGCGGGTAGCGCGCTGTTGGCCAAAGCAGCCGAACCCACCACCGATCCGGTGGAAACTTTAAAGCGTGACGCCATATTGATGGGCCATGCCATGCAGTTGGCCTACCTGGGCGAAAAGCAGGGCACACAGGCACCGAACGTCTTTACCGCTTGGGTGCTGGACAGAGATCTGGCCAACCCCTCAAGACCCACGACGGAAGTCAGGGTGTTGGTGACCAAAAACGAACTCAGCGACATGAGTGCAACCGTTAAAAGTATCGTTGATGCGGCCAACCAAAGTCACATCTCACCGACCAACATGTTTGAACAATTGCGCTCGGTGGCTGCCACCATGGGCCGAGATCCCAGCCAGCTGAACCAAAGCGATCAAACCAACATCGCTGAATTAGGCTTAATTGGCGAGTATTTAGAGGGTCTGCCGTATCAAAGTGATGTTTTGAATTTGGATGAGCAAACCTGGAAGAGCTGGTCTGCGGCCCAGCAGCAACAGTTCATTCGCAACCTGTCAGGCAAGCTGGCGCTCTATCGAAGTTTTAACGCTGATTTGGATCGCTGGGTGGCGTTGGCCCCAGACGCGGACGCTGGTGACAATGTCTACCCCGTGCCACTTGAGGCGTTGCCTTAAGCGCGCCGCTTAAATACGATGCCAGTGCTATCGGTTCAAAACCTTGAAATCGTTCGGGGTCAGGCCAGCCAAGCCTTCAAGGTGAGCTTGCCGAACCTCGTCCTGAGTGCGGGAGAGGCGATTGCGGTGACCGGTTCAAGCGGTTGCGGCAAGAGCACCTTGATTGAAGCGTTGGGCCTGATCCTTGAGCCGTCACGCTTGGATCGATTTGAGCTGGTGGGTCAAGACATCACCGCTATTGTGAATGCTCAGCACACGAAACACGATCAAGCCTTGTCGATGTTGCGCAGCCAGCACTACGGTTTTGTGCCGCAGATCAATGGTTTGTTGCCTTATCTCAACGTTCAACAAAACATTGGGCTACAGGCCCAGATTCAAGGCCGGGCGATCGATATGCCATGGCTGGCTCACGCGACCGAAAAGCTGGGTCTCGCGTCTTTGACCAAGCGCTATGCCCGAGAGCTTTCGATTGGCCAACGCCAGCGGGTATCTTTTCTGCGTGCTATTGCCCATCGGCCAGACATCTTGCTGGCCGATGAACCGACCGCCGCCCTTGACCCGGATCACGCCATCAACTTGTTTGAAGTCATGCTCGAGCTCGCGCGCGACCTGCAAGTCGCGACGGTGGTTGTCACGCACGAGTGGGATTTGGTGAAATCGTTTGGTCTCAAACGCCTTATGGCGAAATCAGTGGGGCCGTCGCACATGACGTTTGAACCATGGCAAGCGTGAACACCAAACCCCGTGGCGCAAGCCGAGCGTTGCTCTGGCGCTTGGCTTGCCTTGATGTGTGGCGCGACAAAAAAATCTCAATTTGTATGATCGCTGCCGTGGTCTCGATTGTGGCGCCACTCATGTTGTTGTTTGGTCTTAAGCATGGTGTGGTCTCGCAAATGCGCAGTGAGTTGGCGAGCCAGCCCGACAACCTAGAAGTCCGAATGATTGCCAGCCATGCCTTAGACCGCGCTTGGTTTGATGATGCTCGTCAGCAACCCTTCATTGGTTTTGTGGCGCCACTGACTCGATCGCTCAATACCATTGGTGACTTGCGTGTTTCGTCTAGGGCCTTTGTGGCTAATGCAGAGTTACTGCCGTCGTTCACAGGCGACCCTCTGCTTAAGGGTCAAGCAGGGCCTGCTGGCCAAAGCGCCTGGCTTAGTGCGACGGCTGCTCAACGGTTGTCATTGACGACTGGAGAGACCTTTGGTTTGATGATTACGCGCAAACGCGATGGGCAAATAGAGCGCCTAAGGGTGCCGCTAGTGGTCGCTGGCGTGCTGGAGGCGGCCGTGTTTGCGCGCCCGGCAGCCTTGATAACGCCAGTCTTGTTAACTGCCTTGGAAGACTTTAGGGATGACAAGCCGTGGCCCTTGGCCGGTGAGTTTGAGCCCAACCCGCAAGCCCAAGAAAGACAGCGCTATCCTAGGGCGCGTTTGTATGCCCGAACCATGGATGACGTACCCGCCTTGAGCCAATGGTTGAGCGACCAAGATATTCAGACTGTTTCAAGGTTGGCACAGATTGAGTCAGTACAGGCCATTGACCGATTATTGCAATTGTTATTTGGTGTGATTGCGTGGCTCGGCATCTTGGGATGTGCTGCCTCATTGATTGGTGCCTTTGCCGCCAACATTGACCGTAAGCGCAAAGATCTCGCGCTCTTGCGCTTAATCGGATACGACCGCAAAAGCCTCTTGGGCTATGTGATGGTGCAAGCTTTGGTGCTCACTGCGGTTGGGTTTGTTATCGGGGTAGGGTTCTATTGGGTGGGTAGTGAATTATTCAATGTGGTCTTGGGGCAAGCATTGCCCACCGGTCAGTACGTTAGTGTTCTCACGCCCCTGCACATTGCCAGCGCCGTGGTCATTGCTTTGGGCGTGGCGGTGGTGGTGTCTTTGATTGGTGGTTACATGGCCATGCAGGTTCAACCTTCTGAGAGTCTTCGAGATGCCTAATTTTTTAAACCCCACCGCTCTGATCTTGATATTGTTGGCGGGTATGGGATTACTAAGCAACGCGGCGCTTGCCCAAAACAGCAAGGCTTGGACACAAAACCTATTTAACCCCAAGCCCCTAGAAGACGATGTGGTGTTGCCGATGCCATGCAATGGCAGCATGGTTTTTAGAAAAATATTGATACCCTTGCCACAGCCGCTGGATGATTTGCCGATTCGCTTGGGCTCAAGCGACCAGGAGTGGGGTGTGCTGGAAGGTGCTTATGACGTGCATATCGCGGGTAGTTTTACCGAGACGGGTGCGGTGTCGGGCCGGTATTACTTATTGGGTAAGTACGAGGTTTCGCAGTTGCAGTATGACGCTGTGATGAACGAGACTTGTCCTGCAACCAGTGCCAAGATGCGATTGCCTAAAACCAATTTGAGTTGGTTTGAAGGCATTGCGTTTTCAGATAAGTACAGCCTGTGGTTGCAAGCCAACGCCAGCGATACGTTACCCAGTGAAGACGGGATGCGCGGGTTTGTTCGCCTACCCACTGAAATTGAGTGGTCATTTGCCGCACGGGGTGGCGTGGCCGTTTCACCGAGTGAGTTTCAAGACTTTCGTTTCCCCATGCCAGAGGGCTTGAGCAAATACGTTTGGTTTGCGGGTGCGCAGTCTTCAAACGGTAGTATGCGTTTTACGGGGTTGCTTGATCCCAATCCATTGGGTTTGCACGATATCTTGGGTAATGCCGATGAAATGATTTTTGAGTCGTTTCAGCTCAGAACTCACGGCCGTGTTCATGGGCAGTCGGGCGGGTTTGTGGTGAAGGGTGGTAATTTTTTGACACCACAATCCGATATCCGTACCTCTTGGCGGGTAGAGCAACCGTACTACCGTGAGGGGACTCAAAATCGCTTGCCCACCACGGGGTTTCGATTAAGTTTGGTGGCGCCAGCATCTGAATCTGGTGACCGACTCAAGCAGTTACAAGAGCAGTGGTTGACGCGCGGTGCCAGTCGGAATGAGGCTGGAGAAGCAGCCAGTGCGCGAATTGACAAATTGGCGGCAGCGACCACTGATGTTGAAACACAACAAGAACTTAGCCGAGTCAAAGATGAATTGCGCACATCAAATCAAATGCAGCAGGAACAACGCGAACGCGCGATTCGTTCTAGTTTGCAGTTCGGATCTTTCCTTTGTACTCAAATGAACCAAGTGGGCCGCCATTTGCAGCGTGGCAAAGATTTTTTAAAAACATCTTGTGATTCCACTAACCCACGTAGTGGTGAAGAAACTTGTAAAAATATTACAAACTCCTTAAATCAAACTCAGGTGGCTTTAGACACCATTTCCGGTTTATATTCAGATTCGATCGTCGAATTGGGTAGTATTTACAGTACAAGCGATATCAATGAGCAAGCAAAAGTGGCCAAACAAGCGTTACTTGCCAGGCAAGTAACAACCTTGGATCGGTACGTTGATGCCTACGTAAAAGATTTGACAACCTACATCGCCGATAGAACGATGACAAGATCAACTTGGCTTGAAGGCTGTGTACAAATAACCAAATAGGAGTTGTTGATGATAATGGCCTTTAAGAGTCGCTTGCTCGTTATCGCAGCGGTCAGTTTGTTGGCGGGTTGCCAAACACTTGGCATGGGTTCAAGTGCAGCAGTTGACCCATTGCTTGAACAAGACAAGCCAACGTTTTTGGCGAGCAAGTCAGGCCTGCAATCTTGCGCGATTGGCGCAGGTGTTGGTGCGCTTGGTGCGTTGTTGTTTGGCGGTGATGCCGCAACCATTGCTATTGCCGCGGCCGCCGGCTGTGGCGTTGGTGCTGGAGCAGACTACCTGCTTGATCAGCGCCGCGCTGAATTCGCAAACAACGAGCAAAGAATGAACTCGTACATCAGTGATATCCAGGCTGACAAGCAAAACTTGCAAGCCTACATGGTGAACGTGCGTCAAGTGGTCGGCAAAAACAAGCGTCAGCTGGCACAAATTGATCTTGATATCAAAACCAAATCTGGTGATGAGAAAGCCCGCACTCAAGAACTCGCGACCATGCGTGCCAACCAAGCGTCATTGAAAAAAACCGTCGAGGGGCTCGATGAGCGGATTGCCATGTACCAAAACATCGCTGACAAAGAGAGCACGGTTGGTGTGACAAGCGCTCGCATGTTGAACCAATTGACCCAGCTTGAGCGCGAACGTGACGACCTTCAGCGTCTAGCCGAACAAACTTACTCAGCCCTGCCAGCGTTTGCGCAGATAAACACAACAATGGTTGTGGCAAAGGTCTAGTCGATCAATTTGAATTTGTGGAGCATACCAACATGCAGTTCACCTCTCGGATGGGGCAAGTAAAGCTTGCTGTCGTTACTTTGGCCCTACTCGGCCTCGGTGGATGTGCAGTCGATAAGGCAGGTTGTGATCCAGCTGCTGTTAAAAATGCAGGCATTTTTACCAAAGTGTCGTGCGATTTTTCTGGGTCTTACCAAGCACGTGCTGATGACAAAAAAACAGAGCTTGATGAGGTCACGCGTCAGCGTGATTTACTGCAAGAATCTGTCAAGCAGCTTGACAACGAAAACCGACGCTTAAATGAAGGTATTGTCCTTAAGCGTGCGGAACGCGATCGTTTAACACGCTCTCTAAACAGCACGCTTGGTGCCATCGCCCAAGAAAACACCAAAAACAAGGCGATGATGAGTCAAATCGACAAAGCCAAAGCTGAGGTCGAGCGACTCAATAATCTGCCGGACAATGCGAATCCAGCGGTGATTCAAAAGCAAATAAAAGCTGTGCAGGCTGAGATCGCTAACCTAAATAAGCAAGTTGGCGCTCCAACGTTCTAGCACCCAGAGCAATTCAAACCGATTATCCGTGGCGACCCAACATTGTCGAGGCGGCTTGATCGGAGGGTAGGCTGGGGTGATCGTCGGCTGGCGATTTGATTCAAGCCATTGCGCCCAGACTCACCACACAGTGTGGTGATTTTGAAGTTGCGGCTGATTTAAAACGGTTAGTATTTGGCGCATACCCGTCGTGGCGCCTAGCGAATCGATAAGGACATTTTCCCCGAGCCATGAACCGCATTGCACAACGCGCATTGAGCCCAGAAGCCGCAGAAAGGCTTGTGCAACAGCACGAACAATTAACCGCGGTTTTGCGTGGCGCCGTGCCGCCGAGCGTGCTTGGCATGTTTGCGCGCCCTGTTCAAGTAGCGCCCGGCCAAGTCCAGTGGTTAAGCCATGTGGCTGGGGTGCCCCAGGCCTATAACGATTTGGCGACGGCCCAAGCCGAAGCCCTGTTAAGTCGACTGCAACAGCGACTGAATACGGTGAATCAATCGATTGATCAGTTGGAAAGCCGACAGGTCATCACTGGCGCGCAAGCCAAGAGCCTGCGTCAGATGGTTGCTGAGATTCCGCAAGACGCTTTGGTGTCTATTGATGGCGAGCCATTTGTGCTTTATGGGCGCAGCGCGCTTAACGCCGATCAGCAAGTGCCGCTGTTGCCAATTGTGACCGCCGTGGCTGCTGCAACTCCTGCGGGCGTTGATGACACTGCGGTTAATCCACCGACTTCGGTTGGTAAGCGCCGCTGTTCGCTGATTTGCCTGAGTTGGTTGCTGGGACTTTTGCTGCTGTTGCTGATTACTTTTGCGCTCTGGTGGTTCTTTTGTCCACTCTCGCCTAGGCAAGCACCCTCTTTGGCACAGGACCCGAGCCAGCAGCTCACGACTGAGGATCTTACCATCAACATCCCGCCACCCACGGTGATTGATCCGATTGAATTGTGGCAACCCGTCCGAGTGCCGTTGGCGCCACCCAAGACCTGCCCAGCTGTCACCGCATGCCCAGAGCCTGATCCACCGCCACCGCCACCGCCACCGCCACCGCCAGAGCCAGCTCCCAAACCGCCCGAGGCCAAAAAGCCGCCAGTCAAAAAGCCTCAAATCACCGCCCAGACGGCAAAGGACTTCTGCGCAGGCCAACGACCACCCGAGCTTGCACCAGAGGTTGTGGTGGTGTTCGATCACTCTGGGTCGATGCGGTTAAATATCGCCACAACCCCCGAACAAGAAAATCAAATCATGCAAGCAGGGTCAAATAACCTGCTCTTCCAATTGCTTGGAAGCTTGCCCAATTCAGTATTGGACTTGGTGGATAAAGAGCCCCGGCGAATCACAGTCGCCAAAAAAGCAGTCACTGATGTCGTGAAGCGACTGCCAAGCGACGTTAACGCTGGCTTGGTAACCCTTGGTAATTGCCCAAGCGCACTCAATCGAGGTTTTTTTGGCAATAACCAGCGGGGCGCTTTGTTGGGCCAAATTGACCGATTAGAGCCAGAGCGCGGCACTCCGCTGGCCGATGCCCTTTGGCGGGCCGGGAATATGGTTGACGGTGTGAACCGTGAGTCGATGATCTTGGTGGTGACCGATGGCGACGAAAGTTGTGATGGTGACCCTTGCGCGGTTGCTCGAGAACTGGCGGCAGCCAAACCGTTGCTGACAATCAATGTCGTTGACATTGGCAATAGTGGCGCTGGTAAATGCCTAGCGTCGGCCGTACGTGGAAAAGTTTTTACAGCAAGAACCGCAGCTGAGTTGGACGCCGGGGTTCGACGTGCGGTTCAGGATGTCTTGGGCCCAAGTAACTGCAAACCAAACTAAGACACTTTGACCATTGAAATTAGCGTGTTTTGATTGATAAGTGATGCGTTTGCCGCTGCGATCAGGTCGACACAGGGAGCTTCACCATGCGCATGACAAACCCACTCGAAGTGATGAACCACCTCTTCTTCGGCAGCTTGTTGCTGATGTTTGTGATCCAACACAGCGCAATAGTGCCTTCACCACTCAAATACGGTTCAGCAATCGTGGCGCAAGCGCAGCAATATCAACCACGCACGCCACCACCCATGCTTGATCCAGAGCAGTTCGATTCGGTGTTTGAAGAGGCTGATGTACAACCTCACGCATTTGGTATTCGCTAGGGTAATGGCTATTTGATCGCTCGATCAGCGCGTCGTGTCGCCAATGTCTCTGCCAGTTGCCACAGTTAATAAATGCTCGCTCTCACATTTGCCAACTGTGGTTTTTTATTTGCCAAGAAAATCGAAAGATTACTAGCCGTTATTTGCGGCGATTGAGCGCGCTATTTCAAGATTTTTGTCACGGGTGGTGCCCGCAATCAAAAATAGGTCGATTAACCACCACACGCCAAAGCCACCGCCGGTTAGCAGCTTTAAGAACCCCAGAAAAATCTGACCCAGCAAGAAACGGTCGATACCAAACCAGCCTAAGAATGCTGAAAAACCAAATATAACAACGGGATTGCGAGCTTGAGCATTGAAGCGGGTCATGAAGTCGCTTTTTTTCTCATCTGGTATGTTACGAAAAGAAGACATTAACTCTAACAAATACGCATCGTTTTTCATTGTTTTCCTTTTGTAAACATATAAGCACTGCGTTGCGCTGGAAAGCAGTTACATTTTCTTACAGTTGTTATTTGCTTGTCAAATCAATAATTAAATTTAAAGTGGCAAGTTGACGCGTCATGCTTGTCTGATGAATGTAATGATTGTCGACGGGATGGACTCGGAACTTGAGCCAAGAGTGATTTTTATGAATTAAAATTTTCCAACATTATCTGCGTAAAGGACCTCATGATCACCAAGCTCTGCCTCGTGTTGGCTCTCGGTATGACTAGTGTTGCTTTGGCGGCGCCGCCTGCTCAGCCTTTAGAGCGAGATGGCGCTTGCCCATCGGGCTACAACACCAGTGGTAATTACTGTGTACCAGGCAGCAACGCGAGGTTTGCAATCGCCAGAAAGGGGTCTTGTCCGAGCGGCTACAACACCAGCGGCAATTTTTGCGTTGCTTCCTCAGACCGAAGCAAGACGGCCATTCATCGATCGGGCTCGTGCCCGAGTGGCTTTAACACCAGCGGTAATTATTGCCTCTCGAGCAAGTAACCTTTATCGAGGTGAGGCTGGTGGAATTCTTGACTATCTTTCCGTCCAGATAACCTCAGGTGGAAAATAGTGTCAATTAGATAGTCTCTGGTCCGCTTGCGCTACTGTTTAGCCCTTATCAACGGATGTATACATACAAAAAATAACCTTTTTAGTAATAATCTGTGCACTTTACTCATTGATGATCTTGGCTGTTGGCCTTGTGATCTACATTAAGTGACCTATTTTGTTATTTTGTGAGTACCTCAATGACAAAGACCGACAGACTACTCGGTGTATTTGCGGCTGCCGTTAGAGCTGGCGGCGGCATCCACACTGCTGCAGAACTAGTGTTCATGCTAGGGTAGCCATGTCGTCCAGCCTTTACTAAGTTTTTAGCAGATGCTGCTAAGCGGGGTCTTTTGAGAAGAGTCGTCAAAGGGATCTACGAAAGTACGATTACGCCACCTGAACCAGTCACGGCCATCTACAAGATTATCAAAAAACTGCGCAGCAGCGTGTTGAGTTATATCAGCTTAGAGAGTCAGTTGAGTTACACGGGCGATATTTCACAAGTGATCATGGATAGGGTCACCATTGTCACAAAGGGACGCAGTGGCATCTTTTCAACCCCTTATGGTGTGATTGAGTTTACTCACACCGAAAAACCCGTTCGTAATATTGCACCAAGCCTATATTTTGATACCGACATAAAATGTACCGGGCGACAACCGAACAAGCAATCGCTGACCTAAAACACTGCCATCGCAACCTGCATATGCTGGAGAGTTAAAATTTTGAAACCGATCATTGTCAACGCCATTGCTCGTGAGCTCGGATTGGAGGTAAACCGGTCCGCGCTGATCCCCCAAACCATCGAACGTATCATGCTGCACTGACGCGGGTGTAGTGTGTATCGCCCTTGTGACCAGTGCGTGGTGCGCCTATAAAGCCCCTACGTCGCGCAACACTGCTTCAAGTTCTTTGCGTCCTTGATCGGAAAGGGCCGCCTGAGGTGGTAGTGGATCGCCGACGTCATACCCTTGCAGCTGCAGCCCTCCTTTGATGCAGGCGGCCAAGTTGTACTTGGCAAAGGCTTGGTTCAAACGCCAAAGACGTCTTTGAAGCGGTAAGGCCTGATCCCAGAGTCCCTGACGACACAGTTCGTACAGCTCGACGCTTTGTTTGGGTATCACGCAGGCAGGACCAGCCATCCAGCCCTTACCGCCAATGAGCATCACAGCGGCAGGGATATGCGCTGATGCGGAAAAAATAGTCATGCGGTCTTGAACTTGGTTCATGATCGAGAGCAAACGACCCGTGTTGCTTGAGGCGTCTTTCAGATACAGCACATTGGGGATATGCGACAGGCGCTCTAAAACCGGCAAGCTCAGATCGGCACGCTGAAAATTTGGATTGGTGTAGAGCACCACCGGTAGGGGTGTGGCCGCAGCGATGGCGGCGAAATAATCATGAATATTGTCATCGGACAGCGGAAAGTACGCCTCCAAGATAGCCAAAATACCATCACACCCCATCTCGGTGAAAGTCTTGCATTGATCAACAGCATCACCGGTGGTGGTCGCGGCCACACCGGCCACCACGGGTACCCGTTTAGCAGTGGCTTCAAGGACGACTTCAACGACTCGCTTTTTCTGAGTCCAATTTAGATAGGCAAACTCGCCAGTTGATCCAAGTGGTGTTAGACCATGTACACCTGCAGCAATCAGATCGTCGCAAAGTCGTGCGAGCTCTTTCTCTTTGACGTTGCCTTGCGCATCAATAGGCGAGACTAGGTAAGGAAAGACGCCACGGAAGGGGGCTGTAGGCATGAGTCGGGACTCCTGTGGTTGTTTCGTTGAGTTGGCAAATGATGACGCATTTATTGTCTCACTTGTGTCGCTGTTGTGGTGTTGAGCAGCGTCAAATAGCCGACCAGGCTCTGTTTTCATTAGCACTCAGAAGGCTTTTGGTGATGAGTTTGCCGCTGCGACACCATTGAACAGCGGTGCGGCATAGAGATGGCCTGTGGCAGCGTTGACGACATATCAACTTTCAGGAGAGCGATCCAGGCGAAAGCTTCGATCCAAACAGTCACCATCACCGCTTGTGTCAGTGGCGATGAGGTTACCAGCGCAAGCTATAGAGTCGATCGGCTTGACGCCTGATGGCAAGTTTTTAGTCATCAAGACCAATGGTGTCAGCAAGACGGTTGGCTTAGAGTCTGTGCTGGAGTTCTCAGACATGACATCTTCGGCGCAAGAGCTAATTCAAACCATTGAACCTATTGCAGTGTTTGCCTCGGTGGTTAATGGTCAGACAGAGTATGTTCTACCCGATCGCTTCACGGGACCAGCTGAGCTGGACTTGAAGTATCAGTTGATTGACAACACGCTTAATGCCGTCGTGACAGGTTCGAGGGACAATGATTTCATCAAGTTGTCGAATGATGCAAGTGTTGGCAAGGCTGTGAATGGTGGCGGTGGCAATGACGTGATCGATGGCGGTGTGGGTTCGACCTTTATCAGCGGTGGTGGTGGTAGCAATACGTTCTTTTTAGATGGACGAGCCTCAGGGGTATCGTGGTCGACGATCACGGACTTTAGCATTGGGACTGACAAGGCCACGGTATGGGGTTGGAAGCAAGGTGGACCTAGTCAAATTAGTAGACAGGGCTTGTCTCTAAGTTTTGGTGGTATGGGCGCTCAAATTCAAATGGCGTAACCCAGCCGTTAGCCGAGTGCCTGCGAGACCTTGAATATTAAAAAATACAAATAGATATGTACAAAAATTGAATATCCGTTAATATCTATATATGCCTAAAACTGCTAAAGCCATCTTGCAATTGCCCCCTTCTACAACTGCTGCCATCGAAAAACTCGGCTTGGATTTGGCTGTCGCCCGTTTGCGACGTAAAGAGTCATTGAAATCTTGGGCAAAACGCCTCGGGGTGTCGGTGCCAACGTTACAGCGCTTAGAAGCCGGCGATCCAGGGGTGGGCATTGGAATCGTTGCAACTGCACTTTGGTTGATCCGGCGAGATGGCGAGCTTGCGAAGTTGGCGGCACCCGAGCAAGACCTTGGTGCCATTGAAAAAGACGTTCGGCAAGCGATCGCGCTTGGCCGGGCGCGTGCACAAGCAGCAGCGCAAACACGCTTGCGTGCAAAGAATAGAGAAAGCTAAATGCGTTTAGACAAGTTGTATTTGTGGTTTCTTGGAGACCCTGAACGTCCCAAATACGTGGGTGAACTTGCTTTGCTAGCCACTGGCAAAGGCGTATCACTGCGTTACGCTGAAGACTGGATAGAGAAAGGCTTCCCACTGAGTGAGGATTTGCCACTCGTTGATACGGAGTTCTTGCCACCAAACAGATTCTCTGCAGACATGCCTCGTGCAGTTGGCGCTGTCGATGATGCTCGTCCAGACCGATGGGGAGAAAAAGTGATTCGGTTTGTGGATAGACCCAAGCGTTTGTCTTTAATGGAATATCTTTTCTACGCTGGTGATGATCGATTCGGAGCACTCGGCGTATCCCTGTCGGAAAGCGACTATGAGCCACGAAAAGGGGGGGCAATCCCGCGCTTGGATAAAGCCCAAGACTTAAGTGATGTCGTGGCTAAGATAGCTGCGTCAGAGCCGTTAAACGAGATTGAGTCTAGAATCATCGCCGGTGGCGGCAGCCCCCTTGGCGGCGCTAAGCCAAAAGCATTGATCGAAATTGATGCGCAGCAATGGGTCATCAAGTTTTTTAATAATGAACCTGTCGATGCACCACTCGTTGAGCATGCCACCATGACCTTGGCAAAGAAAGCGGGTATCCGTGTTGCACGAACGCAGGTGGTTCGCCTGCATGATGGTCATGCGCTTGCAATTTTGCGATTTGATCGACGAGGAAGCAAGCGCATACACAGTATCTCAGCAGGTACGGCCATCACGGCAGCCTCAGTTGCGGGCACTAACGCAGATCTCGGGTACCCAGCGCTTGCAAGGCTCCTAAGGCGCCAAGGAGATACCACTGGCGACTTTAACCAGCAGCAGGCCACGGAATTATTTCGACGAATGGTATTCAACATACTGATCGACAATACCGATGATCACGAAAAAAACCATTCGCTACTCGTGAACGATCCCTCTGAGCGACCACGGTTTGAGTTAGCGCCTGCCTATGACATTTTGCCGACCAACTCAGGTCAAGGCTATCAAGAGTTTATCTGTGGTGCATTCGGTCGCGACTCAACGCTCGAGAATGCCATGAGCGAATGCGAGTCGTTTGGCTTGTCGCCTAAGAATGCGGCCCAGGAAGTAGTCAAAGTGATTGATGTGGCGAACACTTGGCAAACCCATTTCGGCGAGATCGGTGTGAGTGCTAAAGACATTGAAATTCTTGAGCAAACAATCGATTCAGAACCGCTACGGTCACAGCGGATCAAATTTGATCCGAACCGCTTTGGAGCAATCACAAAGAAAAAAAAGTCAAAGAATCCATTGGCTTAACCTACCGGCCGTTGCTTATGCCAATCCCGGTTCGCTTCTAATAACGCCACCAACAACTCCCCCTGCTCTTCAGAACCGCTACGGTCACAGCGGATCAAATTTGATCCGAACCGCTTTGGAGCAATCACAAAGAAAAAAAAGTCAAAGAATCCATTGGCTTAACCTACCGGCCGTTGCTTATGCCAATCCCGGTTCGCTTCTAATAACGCCACCAACAACTCCCCCTGCTCGATGGCGTCATGTACCGCAATATGGTCATGACGGTGAATTGGATTTAAGCGGTCTTTCAGGCGTTTTTGCAGTTTGGACTTGTGACAAGAACGGTAAGTCAAGTTCATGTACGCTATCGCAAAACTGCGGATGTCCAAAGCATGGTGGCTAAACGGGCTTTGCCCGTGAAACCGCATCAAATACCAATACACGTATGTGAAATCAAACCCGACTGGCCAGGCCGCGAAGACGGGCTTGACGTTCTCGCCTGTAGTTGCCCATACCCACTTGGCGAATTCGGGCATGACCTCAACAGGATCGCGTGGGTTCGACTGGCAGGCCTCCCAGGCGTTGGGCTGGGTTTTCCACCACGCCATGGTTTTAGGGTCGGGCGTGGCGTCAGGTAGGGGCTTTAAGTTGGCACTGTAGGTGCCAAGCGCCTGGCCCTCGGGATCAAACGCAGCGCAGCCCAAAGACAGCATGGAGTTTACGCCCGGGATTGGACCATCGGCTTCAATATCAACACTGAAATAAACTTCCGCAGGCTTCAAATAACTTCCTTAAAGTGTTTGCATCATCACATGGCGTAAATGATATGCAGCAAGGCTGGTGTTAGCGGCTTTTCAGAAGGACTCTGCGTCTGGGGTCCTAGCGGAGTCACTCCACCGTCACACTTTTGGCTAAGTTTCTGGGCTTATCAACATCCGTACCTCGGGCATATGCCGTGTGATAAGCCAGCAACTGTAATGGAATCGTGTGCAAAATGGGTGACAAGTGACCGTAATGCTCTGGCATACGGATCACGTGCAAGCCCTCAGCGGCTTTGATCAGTGTGTCAGCATCAGCAAACACATACAACTCGCCGCCGCGGGCACGAACCTCTTGGATGTTTGACTTCAGCTTTTCAAGCAAAGCATCATTGGGTGCAATGGTGACCACCGGCATTTGATCAGTAACCAATGCCAAAGGCCCGTGTTTCAACTCACCAGCAGGATAAGCTTCGGCATGGATATAAGTGATTTCTTTTAGCTTTAAGGCGCCTTCCAAAGCAATGGGGTAATGCATGCCACGACCCAAAAATAAAGCATCCTCGCAGCCTGCAAAGCGATCTGACCATGCCATGATTTGTGGCTCAAGAGCCAACACCGAACCAATCGCGACCGGCAAGTGACGCAAGGCACGCACATGATCGGCTTCTGCGTGCTCAGTCAATCGACCGTGTACTTGCGCCATGGCCAAGGTCAGTAAAAAGAGGGCCGTCAATTGTGTGGTGAATGCTTTGGTTGATGCCACACCGACTTCAACCCCAGCACGGGTGATGTAAGACAGTGCGCACGCACGAACCATGGCACTGGTGCTGACATTGCAAATGGTGAGTGTGTTGTGCATGCCCAGTGATTGAGCATGTTTGAGTGCTGCCAACGTGTCAGCTGTCTCACCCGATTGAGAAATCGTCACCACCAGTGTGTTTTTGTCTGGCACGCTGTCGCGGTAGCGGTATTCGCTGGCAATTTCGACCTCAACAGGCATCTTGGCAATTGATTCCATCCAATACTTGGCTGTCATGCCGGCGTAGTAACTGGTGCCACACGCCAAAATCAAGACCCGTCGCGTGCTCTTAAAAACCCCATAAGCGTGGTCACCAAAAAGCTCGGGTGAAATAGCCTGCAAGTCATCGAGCGTATCGGCCACGGCCCGTGGCTGCTCAAATATTTCTTTCTGCATGAAGTGACGATAAGGACCCAACTCAACCGCAGCGGTGTGAGCGTGAACCGTCTGCGCTTTGCGCTCGATGGGATTGCCCACTTGGTCATACACCCAGACACGATCGACTTGTAAATCGGCAATGTCGCCGTCTTCAAGGTAAATGATTTGATCCGTGGTGCCGGCCAGTGCCAACGCATCAGAAGCCAGAAAGTTTTCTGAATGACCCAAGCCGATAACCAAGGGTGAACCATCGCGCGCGGTGATCAGACGGTGAGGCTCATCGCGGCACATCACGGCAATTGCGTAAGCACCCTTGAGCAATTTGACCGTTGCTTGTACTGCTTCAAGCAAATCCGACACGTAATTGTGGTGCACCAAATGGGCAATCACTTCAGTATCGGTTTGGCTGTCAAAGACGTAACCGGCCGCTTGCAACATGGCGCGCAGCTCATCATGGTTTTCAATGATGCCGTTGTGTACCAGTGCAATCTTGGGTTGGCCACCATTCACCCCAGAAAAGTGGGGGTGGGCATTGTGGGTTACGGGTGCCCCGTGCGTAGCCCAGCGCGTGTGAGCAATGCCCGTCAAACCATCAAAAGCATCTTCAGAGACTTGCTGAGCGAGTTGCGCCACACGTGCCGTGCTGCGTGCCCGTTGCAGTTCACCGTCCTTAAAAACAGCGACCCCGCATGAGTCGTAGCCACGGTACTCAAGCCGCTGTAAACCTTCTAGCAGGATAGGGACGATGTTTCGCTTGGAGACTGCACCCACAATACCGCACATGGCTTATTCCTAAGTAAATCCAATATGCCGTTATTGTGAATGAATTTAAGTGAGATTAATGAGCTATTTGAGACATAAATTGAAATAATTAATCAAAAAAATATAAAAATGACTGAATATTTCAAATAAACTATTCAAATAACGTTTTACAGTAAGGTGATCATGGTCATTGACACAACTTCAGAAGACACGCTCAGCCTAGATGCACTGGATTTGAGGCTACTGGCACAACTGCAGTTAGACGCGAGCTTGACCAATCAGGACTTGGCTCAAGCCGTGAATGCATCCCCCGCCACCTGCCTGCGTCGTGTGCGCCGATTGGTTCAGACTGGCGTCATCGAAAAAACAGTTGTCATACTGGCACCGGCTCAAGTGGGCCAAGTTTTAACAGCCATCGTTGAAGTCACCTTAATGACCCAAGATGCTGAATCGCTCGCTCGCTTTGAGCGTTTGGTCCAATGGGAGGCGGCCATTCAGCAGTGCTATCGCGTCTCGACAGGACCTGACTTTTTGTTGATCATCACGGTAACAAACATGTCCGCCTATCAAGACCTCGTACACCGTACCCTGACGGCGGCCAATCAAGTGCGTAACGTGCGCACCTTCTTCTCAATCAACCGCAGTAAGTTCAGTGCACAACTGCCCTTACCAAAAACCCCGACAATCAACAATCGGCGTTAGGCGTTAGGCGTTAGTATTGGCGCTCGCCTAGCAGGGTTGGTTTAATCATCCTCATTCAGTGGTTTAGGCAGTCACCGTCTTTAAATGACGCCTGACATTCACCATCAGCGCCATGAATGAAAAGACCGCGGCCACTATTAGGCCGTAGGTCGGCCCAAAGGCTTGGCTCACCGTAAACACCATCGCCACCAACGCAGCCCCGACGGTTTGTCCAAAGACGCGCGTGACGGCCTGTAGCCCGCCAATCGCGCCAGCACGCTCTCGAGGTGAAGAACCAATCAAAACCCGATTGTTTGGCGTCTGAAAAAATCCGAACCCAATACCGCTTAATAGCATCGCCAAAAAGAGCCAGGCATTGGCCACTGTTGCGGGTGCCACCACAATCCACAACGTACCGATCAACATCGAGGCCGAACCAATGCCACACAACACCGCCACCGGGTAGCGATCGGCCAAGCGACCAGATACCACCGCCATGACGGCGGCTCCCAAAGGCCAAGCCGCCATCAACAAACCGACGGTGATGGCATCACGACCCAACGTCACCAGCAGATAAAACGGCAAAGCCACGAAGGTGGCCATTTGCGCGCTAAAAGAAAACAGAGAAGCAGCCAACGCTGCGCGTATCGGCCCAATGCGTAGCAAATCGACGGGGACCAATGGCGCGGTTTGTTGCATGGCACGCTTGACCAACGCAACGGCCAACAACACACTGAGCGCGATTGAGCCCGCCGCAAACAAAGGGTACTTGGCCAGGTAATCCAATCCGAGAATAAACAATCCAATGGTGAGTGCGCTGTGAACCGCAGAGCGGTAATCAAAGCGACGACTGATCTGAGCCACAACCGGTAAAGCGCGCATGGTGATAGCCGCCAAAACGGCCAATGGGATGAGCGACACAAAAATCCAGCGCCAATCTGTAAATGTCAAAATAATCGAACCCAGTGATGGCCCAATCACTGAGTTAACCGACACCACCACCGCATTTAAGCCAATGCCTTTGGCCAACAGTCGGGTGGGATAGATGTGACGCATCAGCCCACCAAACAAGCACATGATCGCTGAAGCACCAAGGCCTTGAACAACGCGACCGAGCAATAAGAATTCAAGGGAAGGCGAGACCGCGCTGGCTAAGGCACCAATCACAAACAGCGCCAAACCCAATCGAAACGCTCGCTTAAAGCCGATACGTTCAGCCATTGCGGCAAACGGCAACAAGGTACCGGCAACCGTCAAGCCGTAAACATTGACCACCCAAACCGTTGTGGCGGCAGGCACATTCAAGCTGGCAGCAATCTCAGGCAAGGCCACATTCACCATTGACGCATCAAGCACACAAATGCCCAGGCTTATAAAAAGCGTGACAATCGCCCAAAAGCGTTGTGGCATCGGCAAGCCATCGGCAAGCGCTTTTGTTTCGCTAGGCGTGCCGACGCCGCCTCGGCTAGTGAGGCCTGAGTTACTTGGGCTTTTTAGTGGGTCGCTGCCAGGATTCAAGAGTGGTTTGTGCCGTGCGGGAAACAGTCAGCTTATGGGGTGGCGCATCTTGAGTCAATGTCGTGCCAGCACCCAAGGTCGCACCTTTGCCAACGCGAACTGGCGCCACGAGTTGCGTGTCAGAGCCAATAAAAGCATCGTCTTCAATCACAGTTCGGTGTTTGTTAACACCGTCATAGTTGCAGGTGATGGTGCCAGCACCGATGTTGACCCCTTGGCCCACATCCGCATCACCCACGTAAGCGAGGTGATTGGCTTTGCTTGAACGACCAATGACTGAGTTTTTGATTTCAACAAAGTTACCCACATGCACCTGATCAGCCAGCACCGTACCGGGTCGCAGCCTGGCGAAAGGGCCAATCTGGGCTTGTGCGCCAACCCGCGCCTCTTGCACATGGCTATAGGCTTTGATCGTTGTGCCATCGCCTATTGCGGCGTCGGAAATCACGCAATGCGGTCCAATCACCACATTGTTGCCGAGCTTAACGTGGCCTTCGAATACGCAACCCACATCAATGAACACATCGCGACCACACTCAAGCGTACCCCGCAGATCAAATCGCTGGGGGTCAGCCAAGGCCACACCAGCAGCCAGTTGCTGACGGGCCAACTCGTTTTGCCATTGGCGCTCAAGCGAAGCCTGTTGCAAGCGACTGTTAACACCTTGCGTCTCAAACGCAAATTGTGGCGCCACTGTATTGATCTCGACGAGTGCCTGGGCCGCCAAACCCACGATATCCGTTAAGTAGTACTCGCCCTGGGCGTTCTGATTGTTGATTTGACCTAACCATCGCTTAAGCGCAGGTGTCGACGCCACCAACATACCAGTGTTAACTTCACGTATAGATTGCACCGTTGCACTGGCGTCTTTTTCTTCAACGATCGCCACAACGCGGCCTACGTTATTGCGCACAATACGGCCGTACCCCGTCGGGTCTGTGAGTGTTTCGGTCAAGAGTGCCAAGCCACCATCACTGGCGGCCAGCAAGGCCTGCAGGGTTTGTACTTGAACCAGTGGCACGTCACCGTAGAGCACCAGCGTTGCGCCATCAACACCCGCCTCAGTACCTTCAACCAACTGATCAGCGGCTTGCATCACCGCATGGCCAGTACCCCATTGGGGTGTTTGATTAACAAACAGGATGTCGGGTTGATCAGCAAGCGCCTCTCGAATTTGATCTTGACCGTGGCCCACCACCACGATCAAACGATCGGGGTTGAGTGCGCGGGCTGTTTTAAGCAGGTGAAACAGCATCGGTTGGCCTGCAATGGTGTGCAACACTTTGGGGCGGTCTGATTGCATCCGCTTGCCCATGCCAGCAGCCAAAATCACAATGTTCAACATAAAATACCAGTACTCGTCTAATCGAATGGGTTTAACAGCGCACCATCATAATGCGCCTGCGCTAGCTTGGACCTATGCTCGCTTGATGGTTTTGGTGGTCTTCTTAGCGGGACGCGCAGCAGCTTTTTTACCGGTTGTTTTAGTGGTTGTTTTAGTAGCCTTTTTGGCCGCAGGTGCTGTTTTTTTGACGCTTGATTTTACCGTACTTACCTGAGCCATGGCAGATTGCGCCGCGGCCTGAGCCGCATTGTTGGCCTGAGTGGTTGCTTCAGCGAGCTGAGCAAACTGCCCCTCAATCATTTTCCACCAGGCTTGTGCAGCGTCATTGGTGTTGGCGCTGATGGTTTCACTGGTGCGACCTGTTGCACCGCCTTGGGCTTGAGTTGGTGCCGTTGTGTTTGGCTTTGGTTCTGGCTTTGGTTCTGGCTGTGTTTCTGCCTCTGCTAAGGGCTCAGAGGACGGTGCCGCTTTCTTGGGTGCCGGCTTTAGGCCGAGCACCACTTCAAGTGGTGATGGTTCGCCCGCGGTTGAGACACTTGGGGCACCACCCATGGCAACGAACGAGCGCAACGTTCTGACGGTCGCCAACTGTACTTCCAAGCCTTGTATCGAACCACTGAGGATCGACAAGTTCAATTTGAGCCAGTTCTCAACCACTTTGAGCTCACTGATCTTACGCTCTAAGTCTTCTGGGGTCAGTGCGCTCGACATGGGGCCTGTTGCCGCATGGGCCGATTGCCCAAGCCCAGCCATGGCTTGGCGCATCATTTCCATGCTAGCAAGAAGCGGATTCTGTCCGGGATTGTTCATCGAAGCGCCCATGTGAGGCAAGCCGAATGGGTTCATTGGATCGTGTGCCATGCCAGACTCCTGTCTGTTTCGGATAAAACCATCAGGTTTCTATCCGATCATAAGAGATATTCTGACAAAATACGCACATGAATGAAGACATCACATTGACCGACCTAGAGTCCGCCATCAATTTTTGGCGCCAACAAAGCCCTTCTGTGGGCGATGAGATGCGACTTTGCCCAGAGGCAGCGGCATTGGCCACACCCTACGCTTTCATGATTCTTAAAAAGCGACAGCGCCTAGCGGTCAGCGATCTCGATCCGACGGCACAAGCTGCTATCGATCACTGGCGCACGAAGAAGGCGAGTTTGTAGGCGGGTGGTCAGTGGTGTTGTCAAAAGCAGATTAATTCAGCAACGCTTTCAAGTCTTGGGCGAGCGCATGAGGACCAGCTTGGTTGCTCAACAGCACACGTGCCTTTCCATTTGGGTCAAACAGGTAGAAAGACGCGCTGTGATCCATGGTGTAGCTGCCATCAGGTGTTGGTGACTTGGCGTAATAGGCGCGAAACGCGCTGGCTGTCTTGCGTAGCTCTTCAGGTGTGCCCCTTAATCCTAAAAACCGCGTGGGCAGGCCCTGGTCGAACGCCGCAAGGTATTCGCCAAGCAATGGCGGTGTATCGCGCTCAGGGTCAACCGTGATCATCAGCACCTGAACGTCTTTGGCCTGCTCACCCATTATTTGTAAGGCAGTGGCAACTTCAGCCAGGGCAGCGGGGCAAATGTCAGGGCATTGCGTGAATCCAAAAAACACCACCGAAGCTTTCCCCGGGAAACTGTCGGCTTGGCGGGCTTCGCCTTGGTGGTCAGTGAGCGTCCAGCCCTGGCCAATATCGCCAGATGAGATGTCGCTACCGACAAAATCTGCCGGATCTGAACAGGCGGTCAGCACGGCAGTCAACAAGCCTAAGAAGAAGAGCTTTGCACGATGATTTGTGGTTTGAAGGCGTAAATTTGGAAAGCGCATCTGAAGACTCGGTGAAGGCCATGCCTCGCTGAGGCTGCCTTTTAAGCGTTGATCAACCAGTGGTCGATCAGCAGACTGGCAAAGAGTAGTGCCAGGTAAAGAATAGAAAACTTGAACAAATAACGCGCCAAGTCATCACTATAGTTTTTGTACAGCCGCCAGCTCAGCCACACAAAGCGCAAGCCCAGTGCAACAGCCGCGATCAGATAGAGCCAACCACTCATGCGCACCGCAAACGGCAGCAGTGTTGTGCCGAACAACGCAAAGCTGTAGAGCAAAATATGCAACCGTGTGAAATTAGCCCCGTGCGTGACTGGCAACATCGGTAGACCGGATTTTTCATAGTCTTTGTTGCGATAGAGTGCCAACGCCCAAAAGTGTGGTGGTGTCCAAATAAAAATGATCAACACCAACAACCACGCTTCAGCTGGGACGCTGTCAGCGACTGCTGCCCAGCCCAGAGCAGGTGGCATGGCGCCAGAAAGACCACCAATTACGATGTTTTGTGGGGTGCGAGGCTTGAGCACCATGGTGTAGATGACCGCATAACCCACAAAGGTGGCAAATGTCAGCCACATTGTCAATGCGTTTACCCACTGGTACAAAATGAACATACCAACGCCGCCCAAGAGCCCAGAAATCATCAGGACTTGATGAGAACCGATACTGCCTTGAGCCGTGGCACGGCTCGAGGTACGTGCCATGCGGGCATCGATTTGTTGCTCGATCAGGCAATTCACGGCGAAGGCGGCAGCGGCCAGCAACCAAATACCAATAGTGCCCGCAACCACCTTATGCATGTCGGGTAATCCAGGCACAGCCAAAAACATACCAATAACCGCGCAGAACACAGCAAGTTGTGTCACACGCGGTTTGGTCAGCACCAAGTATTGGCGCCAGAGCGAATCAGAAGGTACCGTCGCGGCTGTCATGATTGTATTTTAGGCAAACTGTGGGATTTCTGCTTGAGAAACTTTGGCGGGCCTGATGCCATAGACGCGGACCAGCAAAGTCACCACAGCAATGGTCAAGCCAGCTGCCCCAGCGATATGCAAAACCGAAACCAACAATGGCCATTGGAAGAAGATGGTGGTGAGACCCGTGATCAACTGAGCAAACAACAATGCAAAGATCAAATGGCACGGACCACGAAGGCCAGGATCGCTACGCAAGCGCAGGGCTAATGTCCCGAGATAACCAAAAATCACCCACGCAAAGTTGCGGTGCACCCAGTGGATACCCACAAGAGCGCTCTGAGATATGGCCTCACCGCTGGGTAACTCACCCAGACCGCGCACCAACGAGAAGCCGCTGGCCAGATCCATTTTTGGAATCCAGGCGCCATTACACGTTGGGAAATCCATACAGGCCAGTGCCGCGTAGTTGGTACTGACCCAACCACCCAAGCCAATCTGCATAAAGAGCAGTACCAATCCGAATGCAACCCACGGACTGTAACGCTTATTGACTGGATTGATAGGGGTGTGTTGTTTTTCTCGGGCGGCGAGCCAAGTCATCAGTGCCATGAGGGTCATGCCGCCGAGCAAGTGAATGGTCACGATAATTGGCATGAGCTTTAAAGTCACGGTCCAGGCACCAAAAGCACCTTGAATGCAGACAGCCACTAGCGTGAAAGTGGCAAGCCAAGGCGTGCGACCAACAGCATCACGCCAGCGCCAAGCCATCACCGTAAAGCCAATCATCATTAAGCCCAAGAGCGCGCCAACGTAGCGGTGGATCATTTCGATCCATGCTTTGGGCATGGTGACTGGGCCATCGGGCATGATTTGTTCAGCTGTGCGGATATCGGCTAAGGCACCAATAGGCGTCACCATGCCGTAACAGCCTGGCCAATCGGGGCAACCCAAGCCTGAGTCTGTCAGGCGCACAAAGGCACCAAACATGATGAGATCCAACGTCAAAAACCACGTTAAAAATATCAAACGACGATAAGATTTGCGTTTTTTTTCTTCGGGCGACAGAATTTGGGTCGCCGCCATGGTGAGAGAGGATGACATTGCGTGCCTAACCAATACGTGAGTTATGTAATAACCTGCCGATGTCTTTACGGACCTTGAACGGGTCCGGGTCTTTGCCGTACTCAAGAATGAGATTGCCCAAAGGGTCCATGATCCACAAGGGTACGGCCAGTGCTTCTTGGGAACTGGCTAAGCCCGCGGGTACTGTTAAATATTTAGCCAAATCTTCAGGCTTCACGCGCAGCATGATCGTACCGCGGTAGGCCTCAAGTACCTTTTCTGGGACTTCTGCATCATCAGTGATGAACCAGACTCGATTCAAGCGCTCAACGTTTTTACCAGTCATGGCGTGCGTGTTACGCAAAATAAACAGTTTCTTTGCACATTCTTCGGGGCAAGCCGCACCATCAGCGGATACGAGCAACCACTGGCCTCGAAGCTGATTCAAGTCGTAGGGCTGGCCATCGAGTGTGTTCAGTGGCAATTGTTCTGCAGTGGGCATGGGTCGTTGGGGTTCGACCAAGGTGCCGTGGTTGACCGAACCGGTTGGGCGCAATTCGGGGATGTAGTAAACCAAAAAAGCCGCGACAATGGGCGCCATACTCAGGACAATTATCCAAATCAGGGGTGCAATTGATCGTTTGGGAGTATTGCTGGGTCCGGATGGTAATGAATCAGTTGCCACGTGTTGGGTCCTTAGAAACAGCCAATATTTTCGCACGTCTAGGCATGCGCCATAATAAAACGCCTATTGCCACCAAGGCGATTGCGGCAAATCCAAACCATTGAATGGCATAGCCCACATTTTTGTCGGCATCAATCGACGGCTTGGGCCACTGTCGAATAAACAGGTCATCGGGTACAGCGCTCGTTTGTAGCAGTACAAACGGCAGAAATGCTTGATTTAGATCATCGGACAGTTCGGCGATTGAAACGTTCTGCCGTCGCGGCAAGTCTTTTAAAGGAAGGGTGGTTTTGTCTTCGCCAATCGTTAAGGTTGTCTTTTCAATAAATTGAATCGGGGCTTCTTCACCGAGCGAGTACAAACGGGGAATATGTGTTGCCACCTCGCCTTCGAGAGTGATTGAGCCGTTTGGCGCTGCGATGGCAGGTAAGGCATTGAATTGACCGATCGGTCGGGCAAGCCAGCCCCTGAGCACCAACAGTAGGCGACCGGGCGCAAGCTCAAGTGGTGTGGCGAGCCAAAGGCCGGGTCGGCCGTCAAGATTTCGATTGTCGAGTAAAAAGCTCATCTCTGGGCGCCAAGCACCGGTTACCTTTGCGGGCTGCCAGGGTAATAGGCCATCCAAGGTCGATTGAGTCGACAATGTTACGATGCTGGCATCTTGGCCTGCAGTGATTGTCTGGGCGATGATTCGGCGTTCTTGAGCGCGATTTAACTGCCAATCGCCCAAAGAGACAAACACAGCAGCAAGAATCACCATGACGCTGATGGCAAGCCACCATCGCATCGTGTTGCAGTCGAACGTCTTGCTAAACATCATTAAGACCTTATTCCTCGGAGTTAGACCAAATGGGAATTTTTGTAGCAATTATTTTTATTGGCATCTTTGTGAGCCTTGGTTCGGCGCTTTTCTATTTGATGCGTGACAAAGGTGGATCGAATAAAACGGTCAATGCGCTGACCTTTCGCATTGGTCTATCAGTCGCACTATTCCTGCTGTTGCTCTTTTCCCATTGGATGGGTTGGGTCCGAACAACTGGGTTTTGACAGTCACTGCGGCCTAAACGCCGGAGATTCCTACCGCTAAACAGCGATGTCCTGCGACGATAAAGTTCCTGGTGTCATACAAATTACGATCTTGATGTGCGCCTTTCATCTGGCATCCAAAACGGATTTCGCCAGCACATCGAACAACATCAAACATCAAAGTAGCCAACGACAAGGCTACTCGAGTTGTCCTCGCATGCTGTTAAAACCCCGAGCGCTGTGCGTTTGGTAAAACGCGCAGTGCAACCCATTGGGAACCACAGAAGAACAAGGGCCGTTTGCACGGCCCTTTTATTATTGGGTTAGGCGTTTTGTACTCAGAACCAATACACAAAGATGTAAAGTCCTAACCACACAACGTCAACGAAGTGCCAGTACCAAGCAGCGCCTTCAAAACCAAAATGGTTGTCAGGTGTAAAGTGCCCTTTCATCATTCGCACCAACATCACGGCAAGCATGATGGATCCGAGAATCACGTGAAAACCGTGGAATCCTGTCAACATAAAGAACAAGGATCCGAATGCACCAGAATCAAACCGTAGGTTTAAACCCGTGTAGGCGTAGTAGTACTCGTAGGCTTGGCAGCTAACGAAGATGAAGCCCAGAACAATCGTGGTCAACAACCAAAACTTGGCTTTGCCCATGTGATTGTCACGCAGGGCATGGTGTGAGATCGTGAGCGTCACGCCAGACGTCAGCAAAATCGCCGTGTTAATGGTGGGCAACCAGAAAGGCCCCATGGCTTGGAACTGGTCCACGATCCCGGCAGGACCAAGATTTGGCCAGACGGCCGTAAAGTCAGGCCAAAGCATCAATTGGTGGTCAAGGTCACCGAGCCACGGCATCGTCACCACTCGGGTGTACCAAAGCGCGCCAAAGAAGGCGCCAAAGAACATCACTTCAGAGAAAATGAACCACGCCATGCTCCAGCGATACGACAAGTCAATGCGCTTGCTGTTTAGGCCGATTTGTTCTTCGCGGATCGCATCACCAAACCATTGCCAGAGTACGATCAACAGGCTGATCAAACCAACAGCGACGGCCCATTTGCCAATGGCCACGTCGTTAACCCAGGCTGAGGCGCCGAGCATGACGACCAGTAGCGATAAACTCGCTTTGACGGGGTGTGCGGAATCCGCTGGTACGTAATAATAGGGTGCCTCTTTGGCCGCCGTGGAGTGGCTTGCACTCATTCTTATTCTCCTGAGTCCTGCAATCGATCAAAATCGAAATATCAAAAATAAACCAAATAATGGTTCGTTAGCTAACCGACTACCCGATCATGTTGCTGACAATCAAGCTTGCCAGCGTGACTAGGGATACGACAAACACAACGCCAAACACCAGTCCCGCCAAAATCAAGTGCACAGGGTTCAGTTTGTCAACATCAGTACGCAAACCAGACCCTTTTCTCACACCAAACATTGCCCACAGAACTGCCTTCAATGTTTGGAAAAAATTTAACTTGCGCTGCACACCTTCTATCAAGGGCCCTTCAGCCTTGCTCATAATGCCCCTGATGTTTCGCTGATTTTCCGATAAATAACCCAAACGAACAACACCACAACGATGACTAAAAAAATCAATCCCACTCTTTTATTTTTGCGGCGTTGCTCTGGGGTCATTCCAATCCTAACTAAATTAACGAACCACGGGTGGTGTTTCAAAGGTATGGAATGGGGCTGGTGACGGCACCGTCCACTCGAGTCCTTCAGCACCTTCCCATGGTTTGGCAGCGGCTTGCTCACCTTTACCAGCGTACGCTTTGTAAACCACGTACATAAAGATCAACTGTGACGAACCGAACCAGAATGCACCGATGGTTGCAATTTGATGGAAGTCAGTGAACTGTGACGCGTAGTCGGCATAACGACGTGGCATACCCGCCAAACCCAAGAAGTGCATGGGGAAGAAGGTGATATTAAATGAAATCATGCTCATCCAAAAGTGCCACTTACCCAACCGCTCGTCATACATCTTGCCGGTCCACTTTGGCAGCCAGTAGTAAGCGCCAGCAAACAAAGCAAACAGTGATCCCGCTACCAAAACGTAGTGGAAGTGAGCAACCACGTAGTACGTATCATGAACTTGGATGTCGATCGGTGCCACCGACAGAATCAGGCCCGTGAAGCCACCCAATGTGAATACAAAAATAAAACCAATGGCAAACAACATGGGTGTTTCAAATGTCATTGAGCCCTTCCACATCGTGGCGACCCAGTTAAAAACCTTCACGCCAGTTGGGATCGAAATCAGCATCGTGGCATACACAAAATAGAGCTGTGCTGTCACCGGCATTCCGGTCGTAAACATGTGGTGCGCCCAAACAATAAACGACAGAATCGCAATTGAGGCAGTCGCATAAACCATGGAGGCATAACCAAACAACTGCTTGCGGGCAAACGCTGGCACGATGGCCGAGATAATCCCGAAAGCCGGCAGAATCATGATGTACACCTCGGGGTGACCGAAGAACCAAAAGATGTGCTGGTAAAGAACCGGGTCACCACCGGCAGCGGCGTTAAAGAACGCAGTGCCAAAGTGACGATCCGTCAGAATCATCGTAATGGCGGCGGCCAATACGGGCATCACAGCAATCAAGAGGTAAGCCGTGATCAACCAGGTCCAGCAAAACAATGGCATCTTCATCAAGGTCATGCCAGGCGCACGCATGTTCAGGATGGTGACCACAATGTTAATCGCACCCATGATCGAAGAGGCACCCATGAGGTGGATGGCGAAAATAGCCAAATCCATGCCAGGGCCCATTTGAAGCGACAGTGGTGCATAGAGTGTCCAACCCGCAGCCACAGCGCCACCAGGCACAAAGAAAGAAGCTGTCAACAAGGTAGCAGCAACAGGTAGTAACCAGAAGCTGAAGTTGTTCATCCGTGCAAACGCCATGTCAGAGGCGCCGATCTGTAGCGGAATCATCCAGTTCGCAAAGCCCACAAAGGCGGGCATGATCGCGCCGAACACCATGATCAGGCCATGCATAGTCGTGAACTGGTTAAACAATTCTGGCTGGAAAAACTGGATGCCTGGAATGAATAGTTCTGTTCTGAGCAAAAGCGCCAGAATGCCGCCTTCTAAGAACATCGCGAACGCAAATATCAAGTACATCGTACCGATGTCTTTGTGGTTGGTCGCGAACAACCAACGGCGCCACCCATGGGGAACACCGTGCGCGTGATCATCATGATGACCGTCAGAGATGTCCTCGCCTTTGCCTGGAATCTGGTCTACGGTAACGCTACTCATGCTTCTCTCCTGACCTGAGTCGGTTTTGAGCACCCGGCCGGCGGGTGTAGTGTCAATATATTAACGAGTATTTAATTAAAACTTCATTGATACAGCATATTCGTCGGGGTCACCCCCAGACGGTTTACAGCTTTGCGTCGCTTGCTTGTACGGACACCACAATGGGGGTGTCAATGATGTCGTTACTTGCCATCTGATTGGTCGCTAAAATGCCCACCGTCCCAGATTGGCTAGGCTCTTCGAGCACGCGAGCAATCTTGGCTTGCTGTTTGGCAGCCCAAGCTGCGAAATCTTCTTGTGTCACCACACTCACGACAATCGGCATGTACGCATGATTTTTGCCGCACAGCTCAGCGCACTGTCCGCGGTACACGCCGACTTTTTCAGCACGGAACCACGTGTCTCGTAAAAAGCCCGGGATGGCATCCTGCTTGACACCCAAATCGGGCACCATCCAAGAGTGAATCACGTCAGCAGCGGTCACCACAATGCGAACCTTCTGTCCAATAGGCACGACCAAGGGCTGGTCGACTTCCATCAAATAAAACTCGCCTTTGGGCTCAAGGTTCTGAATTTGAGCGCGAGGCGTCGATAGGGTTGAAAGCAACTCAATACCGGTAGCGGGCCCATCAAGGTATTCATACCCCCACTTCCACTGGTAACCCGTGACCTTGATCGTCATGTCTGCACCAGACGTGTCCTTCATCGCAACCACTGTCCGTGTCGCTGGCAGCGCCATGCCAATCACAATCAAGAAGGGAATAACAGTCCAGGCAATTTCAATGCCGACGTTTTCATGGAAAGTAGCGGGCTTGGCACCTTTTGACTTGCGGTGTGCCCAGATGGAATAAAACATCACACCGAACACACCCACAAAAATAACCAAACAGATGATCAACATCATCCAATGCAGCCAAGCCACATCGCGGGCGATTTGCGTCACGCCAGTGGTTAAATTCAACTGGTTGACCTTAGGCCCTCCGGGCATGTCTTGTACTTGCGCGCTGGCCAACCCAGTCATTAGCAAGGCACAGGCCGTCAGGAGATATCCCTTTAACTTCATCATGCTCACCTCGAGACAATGCTTTAAACAACCGATCTGTTTGTTGGAAGGCGGACTATGCCTAGCTGGCGCACGCTTTGCGCCCAAACCGGGAAAGAGAATACTTAATCACGAAACTTATGAATTATAGCGAAGCTGAGCGTAACTGGCGAAAGCCCCGTTACAATTTCGGGAATCCTTCGGAAACAGCACAGATGATCAATAACGACACAGTACGCCAAGCGTTAAGCTCTTTTTTAACCCAAGCTTTGCGAAACACCCAGCAAAAACCACACGCGGGCTCATCGGATTTGGTTATCAACCAGCAAAAATGCGGATCAATTTTCCCACCGGTTGCCCTAATTTTACGCGAGCATTTCCCGACTCTTTTTGTCGGGAATTCGTTGGTCGTGCCCCCCGATTTATCGCGCGATCTCATTGATCAGCAGCTGAATGCTTTGGCGCAATGCCTACTGCACGAGGGCTGCCTGCCCAAGTGGCGAAACGAGCTACTCGATGTCTGGATGGGTGACCAATCAATCGGTGCCATTGAACGCGGCGCCGTTAGGGCCTTGGGGCTGGTTACCCGCGCTGTGCACCTGAACGCTTGGTCCGAGTCAGGCGATCTTTGGGTGGCGCGCCGAGCGCTCGATAAAGCCACCGACCCAGGCTTGTGGGACACATTAGTGGGTGGCTTAGTGGGGCTTGGCGAGGGCGACGATCTGGCTTTGATCCGCGAAACGGCCGAAGAGGCGGGGCTCGACGAAATGGCTTTGGCTGACCGCACCCCATTGAGAGTTATCACCCGCATGCAGCGTCAATTGCCTGAGGGTTTTCAGTCTGAGGACGTCATCACGTGCGAGTGTGTGTTGCCATTGGATGTGGTACCAGAAAACCAAGACGGCGAAGTCATGACAATCGTGGCCTTGCCGCCCAACGAGGTCGCCCAAATGCTGCTGGACAATGCCTTCACAGTCGAGGCTGGCATTGTCATCGCACAAGAACTATTGGATCGTCTAGGCAGCCTAGGCCACCTGAATCGCTAGGCCAGACTTGAACGACCCACATCTAGGGCGCGCAACCGTTCTTTGGCCACTTTTTCGATGGCCTCTCGCAACTGCGAATCGCTTGCCACCAAGCTTTTGAAGTCTTTGGCCGATAGCTCAAGCAACTTGGTGTAACCCAACGAGCGCACCTCAAATTCAGCCGCATCGGGGTTGAGCAAATAAAGCTCACCAAAAAACTCGCCCGACCCCAGCTCAATATGGGTCGCATCGGGTAGCAACACAGAGACCGCACCCGAGGCCACAAAATAAAGCGAGGGGTTTGGTTTGCTCGGTCCTTGAATAAGTTCGTTGGGCATGGCCAAGCGTGTGCGCAACGATTTCAACAAAGGTCGTAATACTTGGTCTGATAAGGCACTGAGTAAAGGCACTTTGTGCACCAAATCGACCGACGCAAGCTCGACATCGAGCGGCGCTTGCTGGTCTAAAAAGTGCCAGCGGTCGTCGAGCTGTTCCATCAGCGCGTCGTAGACTTCACCGGAAATTAACGAGTCAGACAGCATTTGCCGGTAACGGGTTCTTTCCAGCGTGCGTGCGAGTTTGCCAAGGTAGTTTTCCTCGAGCCATTGCGCAAACGCTGGGTATTGCAAACGCATTGCCTGCATGTTCTCGTCAACCAGTTGCATGCGCATGCGCAAACATTGCGTGATGCTTTCGGTGGCGGCATCGCCAATCATGGGGCGAATTTTTTGATCAGCAAAGACCAAAAGCCGTCGCGTCGCCCAGCGAATGCCCACGAGCTCAACAAACCGTTGGCTCAAGGCGCGCCCAAGCCAGCCTTGGACACTTATAAATTGATTGAGGTAAAGCACCAACCGAAAAACCCGTGGGTAGTCGAGTGAGCGCTTAAGCCCTTTCTCAAAGCCGGCCAAGCCGTGGGCTTTGATTTGGTCTTCCAAACGTTCAGACAGGGTCAAGAGTCGCTCGGCCGTTCGAGCGTCAAAACCCTGCTCTCGAAGACCCGCAAAAAACAACTCAAACTCGCGTTTCACGACCATGGATAGGCCGAGCTGGACCCGATCGTCGTGGCTGAACTGATCAATCTGCGCATCCGAAATGCTCGTCACACTGGCGTCAAACACTTGGCTGATGCGTTGACGGGCGTTACGACTGATTTGCTCGTCAACGGCGATTCGCTCCGTCTCTTTTTGCAGCTCAGAAACGGTAATAACCAGCGCCTGATTTCGCAAGGCGCGCTCGTTGGTGCTTAACTTGTCTAGTCCCAGCAGTCGAATCAGCGGGCGCAATGTTAAGCCGTTGACAATCAGTGAGCTGAGCACGAAGCCGGTGGCGCCAATCGCCACAAATGAACGCACGTCGCTTGGCAGATCAGGGTGTTCAGTCACGGCTAGGGCCAAGGCCAACGACAAGGCACCGCGCAGGCCACCCCAACAAATGACAGTTTTGTAGCGGTTGTCGACTCGTGTGCCGACAGCCGCTGTAAGCAGGGGTAGCAACCCAAAAACCGTCACCATTCGCGCCAAAAGCGCCATCAGCATCATCATGACAACGATGCCCAAATGCATCCAAGTGGCGTCGCCCAAGAGACGCGGAATCATCATGGCGGCGAACACAAACACCAATGACGTTGCCCAAAAGCCAAACTGTTTCCAAGATTCGGCCATGGCATAAAAGGTTGTTGGTGTGACTCTAGTGCGGCCAATCGAGCCGACAACGAGTCCAGCCACAACTGTTGAAACAACCCCAGAGAAACCGAAATAGTGTTCCGCAATAATGTAAGACAAATAGGCCACTGCCACTGTTAATGAAATCTCAGCCGTTGGCCAGCCCCGTAGCAAAGGCAGCGCAGTGCAGGCTAGCCGGCCGATGACAAAGCCACAGACTGCGCCACCGACCATTAAGTCTAGAAAAGTTAGTGCCATGCTACCGGGTGCCCAAGCCCCAGTGCCGCCGCTAGCCACAATGCCCAACATCACCGAATAAAGTGCAATGGCGGCCGCATCGTTTAAAAGGCTTTCGCCCTCGACAATGGTGGTCAAACGTTTTGGGGCACCCACTTCCCTGAAAATGCCCACCACCGCAGCAGGATCAGTGGTGGCGATAATGGCACCCAGTAACAAACAGACGGCCACGCTGTAATTCGAAATACGCGAAACACCAAACCCCACAAATATGGTGCATAACAGCACCGCAATCACAGCCAAAAGCAAAATAGGCGCCAAGTCACTCATCATTCGACGCACATTCATCGCCAGCGCTGTTTCAAACAACAGCACCGGTAAAAAAACCACCAAGATGGTGTCAGATGGGATTTCGAAGGCTTGCAGGGATGTTAGGTACGTGCCAAGCCAAGCGGGTGCCCATTGATTGGTGTGAATCAAGTAGCCCAGCAACGCGCCCACGGAAGACAATAAAAGTGCGCTGGGAATGCGCAGTAGGCTCGCCAAGGGCGACAAAAAGCAGACCAAGATCAAAAGGCCAGACAAACCAAAGACGAGCATGCTTGCATCCATGCTCGCTATGGTATCTGAGAAGTAACCAAAGGTATCAAAACGACCGCGCGCTTAGAGCCGTTATGGCAACGACCCTTTGAAGGATACGGGGTCTGGTGGTGCTCAACCAACCGGCAAAAGTGATGCCGGTTGGTGTTACGCAGGCTGTAGCGCGGTACGCATTTTCTTGAAGGCCGCGGCCTCGATCTGCCGGATCCGCTCAGCGGATACACCAAACTCATCGGCCAGCTCGTGCAAAGTGGCGCCACCCTCATCGTTAAGCCAGCGGGCGGTGACGATTTTTCGAGCGCGCTCGTCTAGCGTATCGAGGGCGCCGAGCAGACCTTCGCCATGCAGGTTGTCCTGTGTTTGACGGGCAATGACCTCAGTGGGGTCATAAGCGCCGTTGTCTGACAGGTAATCCATGGGGCTATGGCTATCTTCGTCGTGCGTGGGCGTGTCAAGCGACATTTCCCGACCTGTCATCCGAACTTCCATTTCGCGCACATCCTGGGTGCGAACATTGAGATCTTTGGCCATTTGGTCAACGGCTGCCGGATTCAAGCTGCCGCCGTCAGGACGCATTCTTCTTAAGTTAAAGAAAAGTTTGCGTTGGGCTTTGGTGGTCGCAACTTTGACCAAGCGCCAGTTGCGCACAATAAATTCGTGAATTTCTGCTTTTATCCAGTGCACGGCAAACGAGACCAAGCGAACACCGCGATCGGGGTCAAATCGTTTGACTGCTTTCATGAGCCCGACATTGCCTTCTTGAATCAGGTCGGCATGCGCTAGGCCGTAACCCAAGTACTGGCGCGCAACCGACACCACCAGGCGCAAATGCGACAACACCAAATCGCGTGCGGCATCCAAGTCGCCGTCCTCGCGTAGCTTGACGGCTAAAGTGTTTTCCCTTTCCGCGCTTAAAACTGGAATCTGGTTTACTGCCGTGATGTACGCCTCAATCGATCCGAGCGCACCGGGGTTCGCCATGGCCAAGGCCATGTTGGTGGGTGACAGCGCAAGATTTCGTTCAGTTGACATCTGTGCCTCCGCACGCGTTGAGGAAAAAATAGAGACGGGATCCAATATTGTGTTCCTTACATATACATTAATTATATTAGCACTCACGCTTAGCGAGTGCTAATAGGACAAAAAAGATGTCATCGAGTTCCATCGTTTCGAGCGAAATCGGTAGCATAATTAACCACAATCTTTGTTAACGCGAGGAAATGGCCCATGCGGCTTGCTCGGCTTTATGCCCCTGGATTGCCCCAATTGGTCCAGGCCAGTTTTGTGCCCCAACTGGCACAGGCTTGGCAACAATCTCTGGAGAAAGCACCCTTTGGGTTACTGGCAGACTGGTTGCGGCAGTTCGCACTGGCTGAGGGTGTGCGTTTGCATGGTTGGTCCATCACGCCGCAGGCCTTATTGTTACTGGTCACCCCAAAAGACAAGCCCTCTATTAGCCGTTTGATGCAAAACATCGGCAGACACCTTTCAGCGCATTTAAAGTGTGGGGGTGTGTTTGTCGGGCGTTACCGCAACACCGTGCTAGAACCAGGCCAATGGGTCTTGCCCGCGCTGGTTTGGCTTGAAACGGCGCCAGTTGTCGCGGGTTGCGCGCCAATCGCGCTAACTTGGCGTTGGTCTTCCGCAGCGCAGCACTGCGGCGAGTCTGACGCACATCGGGCCCTTGTTCAAGATCATCACGAGTACTGGAGCTGTGGCAACACGCCATTTGACCGACAGGCCAAGTATCGCGCATTGTTGTCTGAAGGTTTGGACTCAGTGCAAAAACAGCAGATTGAGACCGCTATCAAAGGACAGTGGGCGCTAGGGTCGGCGGCTTTCGCCAAAAGTCTAGAAAACGTCGCTTCGCGACGAGCCACGCCCAGACTGCGGGGCCGGCCAAGCAAAGCCGCTGTTGAGCCAATCCATAAAAATACCTTAGGGCATTGATATGTCCCTAATTGTTTGAGTGGGAAGCGTTAAATAATTAAATTAGGGACAGAACACCTCAATATTTTCTTGCATTGTTTGTTGGACAGCAGTATCTTCATCTTCCGCGTTGCAATATGCCGCGGTTGCCATGGAGCTCGATATGCCTACTTTCCCGCTTAAGTTTCAACAGAAACCTGCCGCCCCTCTTTCGCGTGCCCCAGAAGCGCAAGGTCTTTATTCGCCAACCCATGAACACGATGCTTGCGGTGTGGGATTTGTGGCCCACATCAAGGGTCAGCCCTCGCACTCGATCATTGCCCAAGGTCTGAAGATCCTTGAGAACATCGATCACCGCGGCGCTGTTGGTGCTGATAAGTTGA
>Ga0335398_10001010_pt1 | contig 49330 bp, 33 predicted proteins | sample BON03_FD_205742 | JGI IMG/M metagenome (GOLD analysis project Ga0335398, IMG submission 205742) | Freshwater microbial communities from Lake Bonney liftoff mats and glacier meltwater in Antarctica - BON-03 (spades assembly) (version 2) | ecosystem: Environmental > Aquatic > Freshwater > Ice >... | reverse complement strand
AAGAGGCCGCTTGACCACAACTTCAAAAACGACATGGGTCGCTACATCACTTTTGATGAGAAAATACCCAAATGGAATTACCTGATCAAGCCCGGAAATTGACCATCTTATTTTTTAATCATTCCTACGCTGAATAAATTTTAATAAAAAGTATTTGTACGGTACTGAAAAATAATTTGGATAAATAGGTAGGCCTTTTCTATTAGAGCTTAGCAACCTATTCAAACACCAACGTCCCGAAACTCTGGTAATCATGGAAGTTGGTTCTGGTTTTTTGCCAGGTCCAAGTAGATACTCCCTGATCGTAGTCAATTCGGTAGAGGTTGCCGCGCCAGCGGGTGCCGGGGGTAGGAGGGACCTGCACAATGGGTTTCATGACGCTGTACGGAATAAAGAACTCGGCGGTCCAACCTGAGATAGTTGCTTGTGATTTTTTCTTCCCTCCCTGCACGCCCGTGGCGTGTTGTACCCGGTTGGCCCCTTCGTAGTGCCAGGGCCGCCAGCCGTAAAATTTTCCTTGCAGGTTGGGTACCATAATCAGAAGTTCGTAGTTCAGCGGAGAGAGTTCGTATTCCAGGTATACGGGTATGGATTCATCCGTCCAGAGAAATACTTCTACTACGTCCTCGTTGTAGAGGTCCGCAAAGTCTTCGGTGAGGGCGGCCGTTAGCTTCCGGTCTTCTGATTCCATGAGGAAGTACATCCCTTTTTCGGTATACAACACCTTGGCTCGGGTGGTCATTTTGGGCCCGGCTACTCGTTGCTGCGTAAGATTAACCCAATTTGTTTGTGACCAGTTGGCTGCCGTACCTTTTCCGGTTATTTCAAAATCAGTGGTTTTTTTGACAGCCCAAACTGAGTCAGGGGTACTCGCAGACCAGGCGTGTCCGGGGAGTAAAAATAGCAGGATGCAGAGTCCAAGGTAATAAATCGCTTTCATAGAGATCTGTGTAAAGAATTTAAGATAGATTAATTACATCACCAATACTAGTCCTTCTTCCAGAGCCTTTTCGTAATTCTCTTGGTTGAATTCGTAAAGGTTGGGTGACCGGTGAGCACCGATGCTCCGCCGTTCGTTGAGCTTGTTGAGTAGTCCTAGTGTAAAGAGTTTCTTGGGAAAATTGCGACGATCCAATGACTTACCCAAGAGGGTTTCGTACAAAAACTGAATTTCGGGAAGGGTGAATTTGCGGGGTAATAGGTTGGCTCCAATGGGTTTACTGTATAGGTGGAGCCGAATTGTTTCGAGGGCTTTGTCAATAATGTGGGTATGGTCAAAAAGTAATTCTGGTAATTCGTTAATATCACACCACTGATATTCCTGCGTAAAAAAATCAGGTTTAACTTCGAGCGAAAGGTGATTTACCAGGGCGTAGTACCCAATTGAAAGCTGTCTCCCAATTAACCAGCAGTCTTCTGGAATCGGGATAGACCATCCGGTTAATTCGACTAGTTTTTCTTTGGTTAGTATTTGAGTACGGTAGGGGCTATCGCCAAAAATATAAAACTGTTGGAGAAATAATTTTTTGATTCCAATCCGCTCTTCGAGAGTCCGACTCCCGGCCTCGGTGAGAGTTTCTTCGTGCTCGATATAACCACCGGGTAGGGCCCAGCCATTGATACCTCGCCATTTTACTAATAATACTTTCAACTGCTGTTCGTGGTAGCCGAAAATTGTGCAGTCCAGGGTCAGATGGGGAATAAACCGCTGATGACCGTAGTGTATAAATTGTAGGAATTGTTCATCTGTGGTCATGGTACAATCCTGATAAGTTATCTACTAGAAACGAAGCCTCCCCTAGTCAAAAGTTTTGCCAGGGGAGGTCTAAATATATCTATTTTTTTGAACCTTCAAAACTCATGCCCTGTGCATTTAATGATACTCCCGTTACTTTTTTATCCGCGTTCCGGGTAAATTTGATGGTCGCCCGGCCGGCGGCATCATACAAATCAGGCTCTCCCAAGGGGGTTAGTTCACCTTCATCACCATTGGCGTTGATGATAAGTTTTCCGTCTTTGGTTTTAATGTCCATGGTTTCAAAGGGAAGTCCCTGCATTTTGTACTGACCTACAAATCCGTCAAGCATTGATCCAGCTGCTTCTTTGGCTCCCGTAAAGGCTTCTCCTTGGGTATTCAAAACCATAGCGGAAACGGCGTTGTCGGCAGCACGGGTGAATTTTACGGTCGCTTGTCCCGAAGCATTAAACATGTCTTTACCAGCCATGGGTGTTAATTCTCCCTGGTACTCACCGGCGGTGTATACTAATTTACCGTCCTTAACCGCAAGGATTACTCTTTCAAAGGGAAGCCCTTCAAACTTATAGTTGCCGCTGTACATATCCATCTTTGGCAAATCTTTGGTACCGAAATAGTCTTGTCCTTGGGCGTTAATCTTTATTCCGGCCACAGCCTTGCTGGCGTCTCGGGTAAAAGTAAGGGTAGCTTGCCCGGCGACATCAAACTGGTCTTCTCCTGGCATAGGTTTCAGTTCACCCTTGTAATCTCCGGCGCTGTATAACAACTGCCCATTGACCGGAGTTACCATTACTGATTCGAAAGGAAGTCCGGTTACGATGTACTTTCCGGCATAATCACCATAGCGAGCAGAATCCATCTGAGCTATTTGATTGGTCCTGTTTTCTACCTTCGATACGGTAGAGTTGGCTTCGGTCATCGACAACGTGGCCAAACAGGCAAAGGATACTAGTAGTGTCTTCATAGAAGATGTTTTGTTTTTAAGTGGATTTATTTTGAGAGTAACAGGTTAAAATAAAACTACAATTATTCATTGTGTTTATTGTACGCAATAAAGGTAGACAATAAATATAAATTCGTTTATTTTTTGTATTAAATAAAGGTAAAGTTTTCATTACCGAATATTACTTTGGGTTTCTGGAAACAGTCGGTGTCCGATGGTTCGACAAATTCTTCACTTATTTAGTACCCACCAGCTTACTCGCATCGCAGAAAACACAAGCTTTGAAATAACATCCCGTGATAAATTTAGATTATGTAGAATACTAAGCGTTGTTGACCAACTTATTGAGTTGGTCGATAAACAGAATGAAACCTTAATTATTTGACTTGGGATAACTAGCAGTACTCCGTATTGAGTGCCGGGTTTAGACAAACGGCACTATCTAAAATGGGCCTCTATCAGTTGAAGGGTACGTTAGGTAAATCTGCAATTAGCATAGATCCAGCGGTGGGGTAAGAAGAAAGGAGAAGCTCGTTACCTCTCCTCTCTTTTAAGGTCATTTATAAATTTTTCTTTTTCAACTCGCTAACGGCGTGGTCCGCGGCGCGGGCCGTGAAGGCCATGTAGGTCAGGGATGGATTCACACAAGACGATGAAGCCATGGCGGCACCATCGGTAACAAACACGTTTTTGCAATCGTGTACCTGATTGAAATTATTCAGGACTGAGGTTTTCGGATCTTTCCCCATGCGGGCGGTACCCATATCGTGGATTCCGAGACCAAGGTGTACTTCGGGACGATTGTACGTATTGATATTTTTAAAACCGGCAGCATCCAACATCTCGGCGGCTGAGAGGGCAATATCTTTCCGCATTGCAAATTCGTTTTCGCCAAAGGCCGCGTCAAAAACGATCAGAGGAACACCCCATTGGTCTTTCTTGACCGGGTCGAGGGACATGCGGTTGTTTGGGTTGGGCAGTACTTCACCAAATCCACCAAATCCAATGGTCCAGGTACCTGGTTGGGTCAGATCCTGCTTGAAGGTAGCTCCGAAACCATCAGCGTTAACACCACGCTTCCAGTCAGCTCGATTAGCTCCGCCCTGATACCTATACCCCCGGATGTAGTTATTTTGTTTGTCGCCGCCCCAATTCCGAAACCGGGGGATATATAATGCGTTGGGGCGCTGCCCAAACACATAGTCATCTTCGAACCCCTCAATGGTAGCATTGGCCCCAACGCCCAAATGGTGATCCATGATGTTTCGACCCACTTGATCGCTGTCGTTGCCCATTCCATTCTGAAAACGCGACGACTTCGAATTCAGCAGTAGGGCGGCCGTGTTCATTGAACCAGCGTTCAGAAAAATAATTTTGGCAAAGTACTCGGTGGTTTCTTTGGTGTTCTGATCAATCACCCGCACGCCTTTGGCTTTTTGGGTTTCGGCATCGTACATGATTTCTGACACAATACCATTATGTACCATCGTGAGACGGTTGGTACGGGCCGCCGCCGGAATAGCCCCGGATAGCGAACTGTAATATCCGCCGTAAGGGCAGCCCCGACTACATTTGTTGCGGTACTGGCAGGAAGCCCGCCCCAGTTCGGTATGCCAGGGTTGAGCCTTGGTCAGGTTGGCGATGCGTCCAATCGTGACGGGGCGGTTGAGCTTTTCCTTCATTTTTTTACGGAAGTACAGCTCAGGGGGAGTCATGGGCATAGCGGGTAGGAAATTACTATCAGGAAGCACTGACCAGTTTTCCTTTTGTCCGCTCACGCCCACAAATTTCTCAATGTACTCATACCAAGGTACCAATTCTTTATAGCGTATGGGCCAATCTACCCCGATACCATCTTTGGCATTGGCCTCGAAGTCCTGCTCATTCCAACGGTACGACTGCCGTCCCCAATGCATAGACTTACCACCCGTATGGTAAGCGCGAATCCAGTCAAACGGACGCTTTTCAACGTAAGGATTTTGCTTATCATTGGTCATAAACATCATCTTCTCGTCGTTGGCCATTGAATTGAATCGATTGTTGGCCCAATGTTCTTCCAGGGAGTTGATGGTGGCTTTATCGCGGTGTTGAAGTTCCCAGGGAGTATTCATGGCCGTTTCGTAACCTTCAATGTGCTTTACTTCCCGACCCCGCTCGATCATGAGAACCGTAAGCCCTTTTTCGGTGAGCTCCTTGGCCGCAATACCACCCGTCATGCCCGATCCAACAACGATGGCATCGAAGCTGTTTTCCTGTTTGCTTTTTAGATTGAGATACATCGTTGTCAGTAGGCAAATACCTTTTGGTTAGGTTTTAATTTTATGTTTTCGAACTTTCCGGGAACCGGCACGTACTGGTAGGAAGCGTTTAAGCCCACCTCCGAGGTGTAGTATCCGAGCAAGGTTAATTCCTTCATGAGTCGCCAGAAGGGGAGACCCTGATTTTGATTATCCATCAGTAGTTTATCCTCATTATCACCCATTTTGGATTGCCTGACATTGAATGCCTGCATCAATGATTTAGTTTGCTGTTCCACTCCTTTTAGTGTTACGGTGCGTTGCTGTTCGGATTGGTTGAGAAATCCAGCTTCTAGTAGCTGATCCACGCCTTTCTTAAAACTGGTATGCTCGGGTTGGGCGTAGCAGTCATTGAGCATCATTTCAATGAAGTCGGGTACCCCCGCATCTTTGGCGCCGGGCGTATCGGTACGCGGTAGAATCATCTCGGCGACCTGTGCCACCACAGATTTTTGGCTTTCGGTTAGCCCAACGGAGCCCGGAACGAAAGCGCCGGGGTTGTCCCATTGCTTCATGGCCATCAGGGTCGGACCGGATAGGACGCCTCCCATCAGCAAGACAACCCGGTTTAGTGCATCTCTCCTGTTCATTCTTGGTCGTTAGTGGTTTGTTTATAATTACTTATACCCCAAACGTTTACTATTGACGGTAAGGTATATTCAACTATAAAGTGTAGAATTGACATTTTATACCTACATAGACAAAGGTTTTTAGGGAAGTAAAAGTGGCTCCCACCAAGCAGTGGTTGGAGGATGAGCGTCAACGGGATAACGAGTACCAATGGCTGGAGTGGCGATAAACGCGGAGGTGCTATTGGCTCGGTTAAGTCGCTCCACGCTCTCGGTCCAGGGGTGGACGGAGAGATCGAACGCGCCCCAGTGAATAGGCATCAGTACTTCTCCTTGTACGTCTAGAAATGCCTGCATCGTTTGTTCGGGCATCATGTGGATGGCTTTCCATTTTTCGTTGTACTGTCCGCACTCCATCATGGCCAGGTTAAAGGGCCCAAACCGTTGACCAATTTCCTTGAAATGGGGGCCATAGCCACTGTCTCCGCTGAAATAAATGTTAGTATGCTTTCCCTTCACCATCCAGGAAGCCCAGAGTGTTTTGTTACGATCGGAAATGCCCCGACCCGAAAAGTGGCGGGCGGGGGCAGCGGTGTAAGTAATTCCGTCTACCTCCGCTGACTCCCACCAGTCAAGCTCCGTGATTTTGGCGCTATCCACTCCCCAGCGTTCGAGGTGAGCTCCAACTCCCAGCGGTACAAAGAAGTGCTTGACTTCGGGGTTTAGTTTTAGAACGGAGCCATAGTCCAGATGGTCGTAGTGATCGTGGGAAATAACCAGGGCATCAATATTGGTAAATTGATCCATATCAATGGGCGAAGTGTAATCAAATCGCTTACCAAAAAAGGAAACAGGGGAGGCAGTCGGGCCAAACATCGGATCCAGTAAGATTCGTTTACCCTCCATTTCGAGCAAGGCTGCCGAATGACCGAACCAGGTAATATAGGCCAGACTATCGGAAATGGGGGTTTTATCTGTCACAAAATCGGTAGGTAGTGGCCGGGTCGGCCGGGTATTCTTGGCCGTCATGAATTCTTCCAGGGTTTTGACAACAGAGGCCATACTCATGTCCATAGAAGTATAAATAGCGTTGACAAAGGTCCCATTTTCGTAGTGCGGTGAAGCCTCAACCCGCGCTAATCGTTTGCCCTCGGAACCAGCGCCAAACTGCGGGGCCGTGTACAGAAATAGAGCACTACCTGTTACGATCAGAATGGTAAGCGCTAGTAGCCAGGCAAATATTTTTTTTAGTAGTCGCATTAGTTTTTTAATTGTCTTTGTTGCTCCTTTAGAAGATGTGCTGCTCTTAAATGTAAGGATACGATTGACTAGGATGACCAGACACGTCTGTAAATAGATACATTAGAAATAATGGCCAGTCACTTGTCTAAAAGTAGGGATTTTGATCGTACGAATGGAGGTTACACTCATTTTTTGGGCAAATCAACGTAGCCCGGAATAGTGGATAATTGAGCTTTATGTCGATTTATTTAAAACAGCCTCTAAATTCGCAGGTTACTAAGGGGGTACTTTATTTGGCATCAATTGATTGGAATCATAACGAATGAATAATTTTTCAGGAAATACGGTAATCGTTGTTTTGGATGATGATCCTACCGGCACGCAGACCGTGCACAATATCCCCGTCGTTACTACTTGGGAAAAGTCCACTTTAGATCACATGTTTCGGGCCGATTATCCACTTTTTTACATTCTGACTAATTCCAGGGCGTTTTCGGAAGAAGTAGCCGTTAGTCTGAATGAAGAAATTGGGGGTATTTTAAAAGAGTTGGGACAACAGTACGACCGAAAAATTCTTTTAATCAGCCGTTCTGACTCCACGCTTCGGGGGCATTTCCCGTCGGAGGTTGATGCGCTTGGACGTGGGTATGGCTACCAGAATCCTTTGGTATTTGTGGTACCGGCGTTTATTGAAGGCGGGCGCCTCACCATTGATGGTATTCATTACCTGAGGCAAGATGGTGTAAATATCCCGGTAGCCGATACGCCCTTTGCTAAGGACCCCGTATTTGGGTATAGGCATTCTGACCTGACCGGATGGGTACTTGAAAAATCAGAAGGAAGCCTTCGTCCCGACCAGATTCGACGGGTAAGTAAAACTGATTTGCTGGGTTCGATACAGGAATTAGCAACGGAGGTAGATGGTTCGGATTGCAAAGTAGTGGTGGCTGATGCAGATAACTACGAAGATCTGACAAAGCTTTCCGAGTTGATTATGGCAGTTTTCGAAACGGGTCGTGAAGTCTTGGTACGTTCAGCGGCTTCGATTGTCAAAACACTCGGCAACCTTGAATCAGCGCCGCTTTTAGAGGCCAGAACTTTACTGGATCCGTCCTGTACCAACGGAGGCTTGGTGGTTGTAGGTTCTTACGTTCCTCTCTCAACGCGCCAGGTTGCTTACCTCATGGAGCATTTGCCGCTACCCGCTTTCAAAGTTAGTAATGAAGTTCCGATAGATTTACCAGCATTGAGCCAAAAGATTGAAAACCAATTATTGGCTGGTGAAACGGTACTTCTCTATACTGAGCGTGACGTGCAAACGGGAAATTCCCGCGAAGAAAATATCCGGATAGGGCAGCGGTACTCCGACTTGCTCGTAGAAATTGTTAGCGCTATCAGTAGTACCCCTGCTTTTGTGGTGGCTAAGGGGGGTATTACTTCCAGTGATATTGCAACCAAGGGGCTAGATATCAGGTCGGCCATGGTAAAGGGTCAGTTGATTGCGGGGGTCTCGGTATGGGAGCCGGGTAAGGATAGCCGCCTTGATGGATTTCCGTACGTGGTGTTTCCCGGAAACGTTGGAAATGATCAGGCATTATTTGAGGTAGTAAACGCACTCACTAAAAAATGAGAGATAGTCAAGTAAAGGAAGGCTACTTTTTCTTTTTTAGAGTAAAACCTGTTAACTACCATACTACATGAAGAAATTAATCGTCGTATTGCTGCTGATAAGTACTACGGTGCAGGCACAAAAGCGAAAAACCGAAGTGTCTATTCAGGGAGAAGACTTTTATATAAACAACAAAGTTACCCTCCAAGGGAAAATCTATAACGGAATGCGTTTGGAAGGGTTATTACCCAATTCCCGCATGGTTCAGGGTATTTACGACGATCTGAACCCCGAAACCCGTGACATGTGGAAGTACGCTGATACGGGCAAGTGGGATGCCGATCGTAATACCAATGAATTTATTAAGGCCATGCCCCAATGGAAAAAGTACGGGTTGCTTGCCTTTACCCTCAACTTGCAGGGTGGGAGCCCGCAAGGGTATTCCAAAGATCAGCCCTGGATCAATACGGCCTTCAAATCCGATGGGTCGCTGGATGAAGCTTACATGAAACGGTTGGAGAAGATTCTGGATAAAGCCGACGAGCTAGGCATGGTGGTCATTCTGGGCTATTTTTATTTTGGGCAGGACGAGCGCTTGAAAGACGAGGCAGCCGTGGTGAATGCGGTAAAAAATGCAACCCAATGGTTGTTGGATAGGAACCACCGGAACCTGCTGGTGGAAGTAAACAACGAAAGTAATATCCGTGCCTACGACCACGAAATCCTGAAAGAAAACCGGATTCATGAACTCATTAGTCTGGTTAAATCCATGAATCTAAACGGCCGCCGATTGCTGGTTTCGACTAGTTTTGGGGGAGGTTTTATTCCGGTAGATAACGTATTGGAAGTAAATGATTTTGTATTGGTGCACGGCAATGGTGTTAAAGATCCTGCCCGCATAGAACAGATGGTGAAGACAATCAAGGCGAAAGAAAGCTACGCCGGTCAGCCCATTGTGTTCAACGAAGACGACCATTTTGATTTTGAGAAACCCTACAATAATTTCATCGCGGCCACGAAAGCACACGCTTCTTGGGGTTACTTTGATTACCGATTGAAGGACGAGAGTTTTGAAGAAGGGTACCAGAGTGTCCCCACGGACTGGGGCATCAATAGCGACCGGAAAAAGGGCTTTTTCGAATTATTGAAAAAGGTGACGAAAGGGAATTGAATACCTCTCCTGACAGGTTTTTGAAACCTGTCAGGAGAGGTAGTTGAAACCTAATTTTTTCCAATTACAAAGCTGTGCTTGCCTTTCTGTGAAAGATCCTTATTTGTTAGAAGGATTCGTTGGACTTGATGGCCATCCCACTTGGTTTTGAAGCTTCGGTACTCCATTCCCTCGGTGGAAGGGAAATCGCTGGAAGCACTCCACTTTTTTGCATCATACTTCAATACAAATGATTGTTTGTCGGGAGTGGTCAGTTTCACTTGGCCGGGCGTAGAAATATCCACGTCGGCGATGGTCATGAAAACTTCCTGCAACGAGGACGGCTTCTGCTGCATAGTATAGTCATCCAGTATTTCCACCTGATTTTTGGCCCGGTTCAGGGTAACAATTCGTTTCCAGCTGGTTACTCCGGCCTCGGCAGGGTAGGCTTGGGCAATATTCATGGTCAGAGCGGCTTCTTTGTCGTTGATGGTGCTACTGGCCTCAGTGGCCTGGTACTTCCGCCCGGCTTTCTGCCCTACACCATTAATGATGGGTAGATTGTGGTAGTTCGACTGCGTGAACCACAACTCATAGCGCTGAGCCGAAAAGGTGCGGGCGGTGTAGTTGCCGCGGCCGGCATCAATGATCACTGGTTCTCCTTTGGAGTACAGTATAAAATCCCCAACGTCGTTATGGTTGTGGCTCTCGGCATTGTGTCCGCCGTGGGTAGCAAGGAAGAAATCAGTATCAGCATCCCGGGCCGTCAGTACCTGAATATCCGATAGCCAGGCATCCTGCACCCTCTCGTAAGACGGTAACGTCTTTCCTATTTTATTTATGGTCAACAAATTATCGATCGAACGGAAGTGGTGAAAGCCTGTAACGGTGGTACTACGGTCAGGAAAACGACCCACAGCCCAGCGGCCCATATCTACCATACGTTGATCATGCATAGCATTTCCAAATCTATAGAGCAGAAGTCCATCGGGTTTGAGGGTTGGGTCAGCATCGGCAAAATTCACGAAATAGTTACCATCAATGTGTACTTTATAAAAGTAAGACCCCATGTTTTGAATCAGCGGATGGTCGTAGATATCGACTTTATTATTTGTAGCCGCGGCCAACATTTCTAGACAGTCGTAGACACTGGCTCCGGCGGCGGTCCAGTAGCTTGGCCCTTCGTCGCAGCCGCCATCATCGCCTAGGCTATTCAGGTAGCGGTCCATACCGTCCATGGCTTTGTACACCATTTCGGTACGACGGTTTTGATCTTTTTCCACCATTAAGGTGGCAGATATCCAGTTAGACATGATCCAGGGATTCCAATTATTGACTTGTTGCGTTTTGCTCATCCAGCCGTAGCTGTCGCCCCGGGTAAGCATGGGTTCAAAAAAACGTACGTTGGTTTCGTGGTAAATGCGCTTGCGAAAAAGAGGGTTTATAGCATCCATTTTAGCCCCGATAAAGTAGTCCGCCATGCCTAGTAGGGCGGCAGTTTCGGCGGTGAAGAGATCTACCACCGGATTTTCTACGTCGGGGATACCGGTGCCCCGGATGTGCGCCGGAACTCCCCAGTAGCTTTCCTCGCAGATCGACCACACGCCATTCAGAATAGCCTCCGTAAAGCGGCCTTTGTCTTCCACACTTTCCGCCAAAAGCAGTTGCATCAGAACATTACGCTTTTCAAAAGAAATACCACTGTGCCGCTCCCGGTCGCCGGAACGCACGAAATCGAGAGAAATCGTAGCCGAAATAGGTTCAAAGGTATAATCGAGATGCTTTTCACCGGCCTGCACCAACGCCAGGAGCACTGACTCGGGTACGGCGGCTTTCCACTGCGCTGCGGTGGTAGGGTAGGGTTTGTACTGTCCGTAGGCAACCAAGGCTTGTTGTATCTGTGGTTGGGTGTACTTATGGATTAAAATATTTCGGGGTACAACTTGCGCTTGTACCCAAATACAGGTAATCAATAGTAAGGTCAGTAGAGCTAATTTTTTCATGATTGGGTTAGGAATAACGGGTTTTAAAATTAGATTCAGGATTTAATAGGGACGGCCAAATGGGTCCGTGCCTATTTATTTTCTACGGTAAACATAAACTGATCTTTTGTTTTTAAAGATTTATTAGTGAGTAGTATCCGCTGTACCGGGTGGCTATCCCACTTGGTTTTGAAACTGCTGTACTCCATTCCTTCGGTGGAGGGGTACTCGGTAGCAACGCTCCATTGTTTGGGATCATAGCGCAGCACATACGCCTTTTGGGTCGGGGTGGTAAGTACTATGGTGCCCGATGCGCTGGTATCTACCTCGCAAATGGTCATAAATACCTGTCGAATGGAGGTTGGTTTCTGGTTGAGAGTATAAGCATCCGTGATTTCTAATCGGTTTTTCTGTCGGTTGAGAGCTACCTTCCGGTTCCAGTTGGTGATTCCTGCTTCGGTTGGATACGCCTTTGCGATATTCATGCTCAGGGCAGCCTGCTTTTCAGAGATTGAACTGTTTACGTCAGTCGCCTCGTATTGGCGTCCGGCATGCTGGCCCATGCCATTGATGATGGGTAGGTTGTGGTGTTGCGACTGCGTAAACCACAGCTCATACCGCTGAGGCGAAAAGGTACGGGCGGTGTAGTTGCCACGTCCGGCGTCGATAATAATGGGTTCTCCGTTGGCGTACAGCAGAAAATCACCGACGTCGTTGTGATTATGACTTTCGGCATTGTGCCCACCGTGGGTAGCCAGAAAAAATCCGTTGTCTGCGCGGGCCGTCATCACCTGAATGTCGGATATCCAGGCATCACTGACGGGAATATACGCCGGAGCCGAAGCGTTTATTTGTTGTAGGGTTAGTAGGTTTTCGATGCTGCGGGGCCGGTGGTGGCCATTTAGTTCGAGGGTTCTTTCGGGAAATTTACGGAAAGCCCATTGGCCCATGCTCACCATCTGCGGGTCGTTGATAGCCTTGCCAAAACGATATAGCAACAGTCCATCGGGACGAAGCTTGGGGTCAGCGTCCGAAAAATTGACGAAGTAATGGCCTTCGATGTGAACCTTATAAAAGTAGGATGCCATCTTTTGGATTAGGGGCAAATCATAGATTTGTATTTTTTGCCGGGAGGCATTGCCCAGTATTTCCAGGCAGTCGTATACGCTAGCCCCGGCGGCGGTCCAGTAGCTTGGCCCTTCGTCGCAGCCGCCATCTTCTCCCAGACCGTTGAGGTACAGATCCAGCCCCAACATGGATTCATGAACCATCCTAGCCCGACGAGCCTCGTCTCTTTCCAGCATCAGGGTGGCAGACATCCAGTTGGACATGATCCAGGGATTCCAGTTGTTGACCGCTCGGGTTTTGCTCATCCAACTGTACTGTCCAGAATTAGTGAGCATTGGTTCAAAAATCCTCCGGTTAGTTTCGTAGTGCATCCGCTTGCGCACCAACGGGTTAATGGCGTCGAGCTTATCACCCACAAAGTAGTCGGCTAATCCCATGAGGGCGGCCGTCTCGGCACTGAACAGCTCTACCACTGGATTTTCGACATCGGGCAGGCCCGTTTCCCTGATATGGGCGGGTACCCCCCAAAAGCTCTCTTCACAGATAGACCATACACCATTCAGGATAGCTTCCATAAAGCGGCCCTTACTTTCTACGCTTTCGGCTAGCAGGAGGTCGGTTAATGCGTAGCGCTTATTGTAGGAAACATTCCGGTGCCTATCGCGGTCGCCACTTCGGACGAAATCCAGCGAAACGGTAGCTGATATCGATTGGAAATCAGTGGCTAATGCTGCTTCACCGGCCTTTACAACGGCAATGAGAACAGAATCCGGAACCACCTTTTTCCATTCGGTGGGGGTAGTAGGGTAAGGGTGATACAGGTTCTTGGGTAGTAGTGCCTGCTGTACCTGCTGCAAGGAATATTTCTGCGCCAGGATGTTGCGGGGCGTGACTTGGGCGTAGAGTTCTGACCCGCCCAAGAGAATCAGAAAAAGTACTATTTTATTCATATTTTCATAATTAAGGTATACCCTATGGAACACACTCTTACTTTTTACCCCACTGCGACAGAGGTCTGTTCATGGATGAAGAAATAGATTTTACGGATTCGGGTATAAGTGATACTTGTAAGGTTTGGGAAGCTCCGGCGGGCACTTCGTACTCAAAACCTACCAGTACGGTGCCTTCGTTGGGTACATCGTAGCCGGTGGTAGGGGCAGTACTCCACGTTTGCAGCTTTACACCAGCGGGAGAGTCTACCCGTAGTTCCAACTTTTTACTGTCTTTGGTCAGCACAGCCGCATTAGTGCCATTTGTTATTACACCCTCGGGAGCCAGCATCACCCAGCGGACTTTTGCGGCTTGGTTGGGTGCTTTTACCTCATCACGTACTACCACATACGCATCATTGACGATGCCGATTCCCCGGCGGGCAGTAGCAAGCTGTCCTTCGTAGAGTTCAGATAGGTCGGATACGGCGAATTTAAGCTCCTTGCTTTCTCCCGAATTATCGATTTTTGCGTAGCCCTTAACTATCTGGTACTGATCATTTACGGTGAGCGTATTGTGGATGAAGTTATTATACCGTTTCACGGTCCAGCGTTCGGCATCCTGCTCTTTCCCCCAAATGCTCATCCCGATTGATTCCAGTGAATTATAATCCTGAGCACCTAGATCTAACGCCCAGCGAACTCCGTCGGCTTCCATAACAAAAGAGCCTACATCCATGTGCGCGTGGTTGACAGCGGGTGAACCGGTCTTAAAACCTACATAGACGGCATTGGGGTCGGTCCAGGAACTACGCATGAGGGCCACCGGACTTTTGCCCTGCCCAACCCACAGTTTTTTGGTGGGCGGGGTGACTTTATCCAACGGGATGCCAATACCCCAGATCATGAGGGCGGGCAAGACGCGGTTTCGGGCAAAACGCGATACGTCATCCTGTTTCAGATAGTCTTTTTCGACCCATAATAAGGAAGGGTTGTTGCTTTTTTGCGCAAACCAGAACATCGCAGGGCTCAGACTTCCTCCCTGTCCCGAGTCGCTGTAATTGAAGGCCAAACCAGTGGGGCCGGTCATGAATTCGAGGTAGGCGGGGGTATCCATAAAACCGGGCCTTTTGGACAAATTGTAATCGCTACCAAAGGCTTTTTCCATGGCACTTAAAAACAGGACATTGAAGGTAGTACCATAATTCCAGTAGCCGTACCCTTCGGGATAGGCACCGTCGGGGGCGTAGTCTTCCATGGGTAGTTTGATGGAATTAATCGCGCGTTTGAAAAGCTGTTTGGCCAGATCGGGCTCGTCTTCGAATACCGCCAATGCACCAAACGTGATTCCGGCATTACACACCTGATTCCAGTTGTTGGAAACTCGTACGAAGTTATTGTAGCGTTCTTCCAGCGAGGTTCTCAACCCTTTCTCAATAATGGCTTGACTGATAGTCTTCCTCGACGTTTCGGAGAGTTCAGGATACACCCAATCGTAGCCAATGGCCATTGCCATGGTCATTTCGCCCACGTCGAGGTAGTGGGTAGGATTCCAGTCGCCGAATGCGGCAATGGCTAGCATCTCCTTTTCGGTTCGTTGGGCGTACTTTTTGTCATTCGTCAGTCGATACGCATAGGCGAGGTGAAAGATTCTCCTCAGTGCTTCCCGCGATTTATCTAACAGGCGCCGTCCGATCTGAATGCGCTCCACGGGTGGCAGATTGATGATGTTATCTGACTCGGCCAAAATAGCCTCGTGTATCTTCCGCCAGGCAGGGTCGGATTGGATGGTTTTTTGAATTTTCTTTTCTTCCCCTTTCATCAGCAGGATTCGGGGATGATCAGAAGGAGGGTTTGGTACGGCTTGGGCAAAGGTAAAATTGATAAGGACTGGTAAAAACAAAAGAAAGCCGATGGCTAATAGCCGGTGGCTGATCGTTATTTTCATAGGCTCAGGAATGTTTTGTATAAAAAGAAAGCTACCCGAAGAGCATTAAAAAAGCGCTTCGGGTAGCTTTCTTTTTATAGTAGTAAATTATGATTGATAAAATGGTAGAAATTTCTGTTCACTCATTCACAACTCACGCGCAATTTAACTATTCCCAGCCCGGGTTCTGCTTGATGGCGGGATTCTGGGCCAGCGAGTTGAGAGGAATCGGCCAGAGGTAGTGCTTACTTTCGTCGAATACCGGATTTGCCCAGTCGGTGCCTTTGTATACGTCGATGTACTCCTTACCAGATACGGGGTCTATGGAGGTTTTCATGTTTGTACCCTTGAAGCGGGCCTGTGCATCGGCGCTCCAGCGGATTCCCATAGTCGGTATTTCCAGCTTTTTGCCTTGTTTCCAGCGTTTCAGATCATTGTACCGATGACCCTCCATAAATAATTCGATTCGGCGCTCGCGGCGGATTTCGGCAATAAGAGGTGAAATACCGTCCTTGGTGTAGCGGGGATCCACCGGAATATTGCCGATTACCATGTACGGCATCTTGACCCGTTCACGTAGTTTGTTTATGGAAACGTCCAGGTCGTTTTGGGTAATTGTCCCCAGTTCGGCAACGGCTTCGGCGTAGGTAAGGAGAGCCTCGGCGAAGCGAAGTGTAATGGCGGGCGATTCTCCAGTGTTAAAGGCTTTACCAATCATGTCATCAGCGTTGTAGTTCTTGATGATGTGGTAGCCAGTAGTTGTTTGGTAGCCGCCTCCTGGCACGCCCAGCAGGCGAGGGTATGTCCGCCCGTCACCAAGGTGGTAGTTGTACTTTTTCGTATCAGCCGGATGTAGCACAGTCTGACGAAGTCGGGGGTCGCGGTTTTCAAAAAGATCCTCGAATTTCTCATCTCCCTTGTAGAGTGGAGAAAGCGTAATAGGTAATCCATCGGTGCATAAATAGTCTTCAACGAAGCTCTTAGAAGCACCTCCGGTGTAGGAGAAGTATCCCTGCACATTGTTATTGATTACGCCGGTTTTGTATTTACGCCAAGAGATTACTTCGGGGTTTCCGGTCAGATCCAGTACCCGGTGGTAGGCGTTGTAGTCAGAATCTGGTCTGCCCGTATTATAAAGCCGGTAAGGGCCTTTATCCATCAACTCTTTGGCAGCTTTTGCAGCTTCTTCCAGCCATATTTTAGAATCGCCCGCGCCGTGGTATTTGTTGAAAGTACCTTCGTAGAGGCATACCCGGGCCTTTACAAGTAGGGCAGCCCATCGGTTAAGGCGGCCCGGTGCATTACCATCACCCCAGTTAGCGGGTAGTTTTTCGACGGCAAAGTCTAGGTCGGCAAGCACTTTCTGCATGGCTTCTTTACGGGGGGTACGGGTGGCGTAAAGTTCCTCAGATTCCACGCTCAGTTCTCGTTCCACGTAGGGCACGTCGCCATACTTCGCAACCTTCTCGGCGTAGAACCAACCCCGGAAAAGCCGGGCTTCGGCGATGTACCTGTCTTTGGTTGCCTGTGGAATAGCCGCCTTGTCGTAATTAGCTAATCCTACGTTAATAGCTCGCACGAAGTTCCAGCCCTGATAGCCAAACCAATCGGGATTAGAAGGCGTATTGTGTTTACCAGCCCGTATCTGCTGAAAGAAAATGTGGCGCGCTTCACGCGGACCCATATTGTCAGATAGTTCGTCCTGTTGCCAAATGCCGCCGAAGTGGCTATTGAAGCCGTCGCTATGTCCCATCATTATGGGTACCGCTACGTCATTCCGTACCAGGTTATAAAGTGTGGTGTTGTATACCGCCAGATCGTTTTCTGTATTCCAGAAAGTTTCGTTGGTGATTTGGTCCAGGGGGTACTTTTCCAGCAAATCATCATTGCAACCGCTCGCCAGAAACGTGGCTCCCAACACAAGGCTAAATTTTAGAATTTTGTTTTTCATATCTTTTTTATTGTAAGTTCAATAAATGGAATGCGCTATATAAAGCCGTTAGCCTTTCTAAAATGATACATTAATACCCACAGTACCAATCCGTTGCATAGGGTACTCGATCGTCTGCGTTTGGATCGTTTCCGGATCGAGGGGTTTGCGTATTTTGGTGAGCTCGAAAAGGTTCATCCCTGATACGTATACCTGCGCGCGGCTCATGCCAATCTTTCTGCTGAGCGCCACCGGAAGCGTGTAGCTGAGGGTGACGTTCTTAGCCCGCAAGTAGGCGCCATTTTGCACGAAGCGTGTCTGTCCCTGAATGTTCTTCTTATCGCTGGTTGAGATGTGGGCAGCGGGGAAGTACGCATTCGGATTTTCGGGCGTCCAGCTATCGGTTATGTAATACTTTTCGACGTGCCCAGCGTTGAAGGGGTAGAACCAGGTCCAGTTGCCATTACCCGGCAGGTAGTCAGCCTGTCCGATGCCCTGGAAGAAGGCAGTCAAACGTAAATTTTTGTAGGCAATACTGCTGTTGACTCCGAAAGTGTAACGGGGTGAGGAATTACCGATAATACGACGATCGCCGGGATCGGCCAGCGTGTTTTTACCAGGACTGATGATGCCGTCGCCGTTCAGGTCGGCGTACTGAATGTCGCCAGCCTTCCAGCCATTACCTAACCGCGACTGATTCGGCGCTGCTTTAACAGCCTCCTCGGTCTGGAAAATACCAACTGTCTCGTAACCCCAGATTTCTCCAAGTCTCTGCCCCACGTAGAAGATACCTTGGCCTGGGTTTGGCAAGGCACCGCTAGGGTTCTGGAAGCGAGTAATGGTAGCTTGAGCGTCCGCCAGGGCCAGTGTTACATCATAGCTCCAGTTCGTCTTGAACTTATCGCGCCAGGTGAGGGACAGTTCCCATCCTTTTGTACGCAGATCGGCGGCGTTTTCCTGTGGTGCATTAGTACCCAGGATATCAGGATAATCAACGTTCATCAACATGTTCTTGGTGTCACGGGTATACAAGTCAAAAGAAAAATCCAGGCGACTCTTCAACATGGTGACATCTAGGCCAATGTTTTGAGAAGTAACCGATTCCCAGGTGAGCGTAGGGCTAACCAAGCCCGCAGGCGAAACAAACGGAGCAGTGGTGTTCGAGAATAAGAAAGGAGCCTGACCAGTACCCATGGCCGAAATGTAGGGGTAGTACAATTGGTTGCCGTTGCTGCGGTTCTGGATGGTCTGGTTGCCCAAAGTACCATAGGAGGCGCGCAATTTCAGGTTATCCAACCAGCCATTGGTGCCCGCCATGAAGTTTTCATTGTTGATCCGCCAGCCCGCTGAGAATGAGGGGAAGAAACCAAAACGGCTGTCCTGAGGGAAACGTGAAGTACCATCGTAGCGGCCGTTTGCTTCCAGCAGGTAGCGGTCGTCGTAGTTGTAAGTCATGCGGTAAAACACACCGCGCAGGGCCACGTGCGACTTGCCTCCCAAGGTTCGCTGTACGCCCGTTGTGGCGTTCAGATCGGTGACTAGCGGGGTAATTAGCTGCCGAGCCTGAGCGTACACCGAGCTGTTTTTACCGCTTTCCTCGTTGTAGCCCACCATCGTCGTAAGGTTGTGCTTACCTGTGTTTTGCAGCGTGTACTGCGCGTAGGCGTTTATCACATAATACTGATTGTAAGAATTACGGTTCTCGATCCAGTCATCGCCGCTGAAGCCATTACTGAGGGGGCTTTTGGCTAACAGGTCGGTATCTACGATCTCGATCTTGCTCTGGACATCCTGGTACATCTCGTTAAAGAGGTTGTAGGAGAAATTTCCCTTGACCATCAAACCGGGAAGTGGCGTGAGCGTTGCGCCCTGAGTCAGCCAGATATCGTTTCTCGTAAATGTCTGTCTTCCGCCGTCCTGTAAGTAGGGGAAGAAGTTAGTGCCACCGAAGTACTTGCCGATATACTGTGCATACTGGTCGCGGTCGCCCGGATTGACGTAGTATTCCAAGTCGGGAAACTGAATCGGCTGAATCGGATTAACGCGCGCCAGCGAGTTGATGTTCACGTCCCAGTTGTAGAAGTGGGGCTTATCGCTGTTCTGAGAGTTGAAAACTACTTTATTATCTAGGTTTAGCCACTTGTTGATCTGGAAGTCCGCTTTCACCAGCATATTGTACCGCTTGAATGTTTCATTGTTCATCCGTAAGTACCCGTCCTTGCTGTAACGACCGAGCGAAACGAAGAATTTAGACTTATCGCTGCCGCCCGCTACCGACAAATCCTGTTGGTTGGTTGGGGCATAGTCCGTCATGATTTTGTCCTGATAGCGGTTGAAACCGTAGTATTGGATCCGCCCGTTGACTACGCCCCATTCGTTGGCGGAGACTGGGTTTTCGGAATACTTTTTGGTGGCAGCTACGAAGTCAGGATCGTAGGACGGGTTACCGTTCGTGCGGATGTTGGCGGCGTTGCGAGCCTGAACGAATTCGTAGGGATCAGTCACCACGTCCATGTTGAAGATGGGCTTGGACATCGAAAACTGTGAGCCGAAGTTTACTTGGATTTTTCCCGCCTTGCCGCTCTTTGTCGTCACCAGAACTACACCAAAAGCTGCCCGTGCGCCGTAAACAGCCGCTGCCGAGGCGTCTTTCAGGACGCTGATACTTTCGATGTCGTTGGGGTTGATTCGGTTGATGTCCATCGGCACGTTGTCCACCAGGATCAATGGTGCGCCTCCATTGATGGACTCGTAGCCCCGGATGTTGAACTGTGGCGACTGCGAAGGGTCGCCATTGCGGACGGTGATGTTCAAGTTGGGAATAACACCCTGTAAGCCCTCACCCGTGTTGGCTATAGGACGGTTCTCGATGCGCTTGGCGTCGGCAACACCCACGGCTCCGGTCAGGTTGACCTTCTGCTGGGTACCGTAGCCCACTACTACCACTTCGCTAAGTACTTTATCCTCACTATTGAGGCTTACGTCAATCGTTGTCTTGGAGCCGACTAAAACTTCTTTGGAGGCGTAGCCGACAAAGCTGAATACCAACGTAGTATTATCACTGTTGATATCAATTTGAAATTTACCATCACTGTTAGTAGTAGTACCTCGGGTGGACCCTTTGATTACCACACTTACACCTGGCAGGCCGTTGCCGGTTTCATCATTAACAATACCTGATACTAGTCGTTTGGGTGATACGGTGACATTTTCAGTTACAATACCAGAAGCCAGGGTATTGATGTGGCCTCCCAGAAGAAGAAGGGGAATACTCAGTACCAGCGAGTAGGTCAATGACTTCCCCCTGAATCGTAAAGTAAGATTTTTTTTCATAAAAAATAGTAAGAGTTGTAAATTTAGTCTCAGGCGTTTTTTCGTGATACTTTAACGCCATAATTGCCGATTCCCAAGTTTGGACGGCACCCTTATCAGCCTAGCTGTTATGGGTATGGATATCTACTGTTATTTTTCCATAAATGTTTGATTAATAGATGTTTGAGACTTGAAAATTCTTAATGAATTCATCTAAATATCACTAGCGTTGACTCCAAGAATATTTTCAGATTCCAGTAAAAGACGATATTTGTTTTCAACTACCTGTACATTATTTAATTTTATTTTTTTCTAAGTAAGGTTACATTTAATTGTGAAGTACAGTATGAGGGGGAGCGTTGTGGAGAATGGAAGTGTGGGCAATGAAAAAAGTTTCGATTTGACCCTGAAATCAGGTCAAATCGAAACTTTATAATGTAATTAACTTTTTGAAATTGGCTAGGTTATTCCCATCCTGGATTTTGCTTGATAGCAGGATTCTGCGCCATAGTATTGAGTGGGATTGGCCACAAATAGTGCTTACTTTCGTCAAATACCGGATTGGCCCAGTCGGTACCCTTATATACATCAATGTATTCCTTACCGGATACGGGATCAATGGACGTCTTCATGGTAGTACCAGCAAAGCGAGCTTTGGCATCGGCGCTCCAACGGACACCCATATCGGGGACCAAAAGTTTTTTACCTTGCTTCCAGCGTTGCAAATCCTGATAGCGCAGTCCTTCCATGAACATTTCCACGCGACGCTCCCGGCGGATTTCCGCAATCAGAGGAGAAATACCGTCACTGGTATAGCGGGGGTCTGTCGGAATTTGACCAAGTGTCATAAAAGGCATTTTAACCCGGTTGCGCAACTTATTGATCGAGATGTCAAGATCAGCCTGAGTAATCGTTCCTAGTTCTGCCTTGGCTTCTGCATAAATCAGTAAACCTTCGGCAAGGCGTAGAATAATGGCGGGTGATTCGGCCGTATTGTATGCTTTTCCAATCAGGTCGCTGGCGTTGTAATGCTTGATGATGTGATAGCCCGTGGTAGACTTTACACCTCCGCCGGGCATACCTTCCAGCCGGGGGTAAGAACGACCATCTTCCCGGTCGTAGCGGTATTTACCGGTGTCGTCAGGATGTAGTACTGTCTGACGCAAACGTGGATCACGATTCTCAAATACATTTTCTAGTTTCTCATCCCCTTTGTATAGGGGTGATAAGGATATAGGCAGGCCATCAGTACACAAATAGTCTTCTACCATATTTTTGGTAGCTCCACCCGCGTAAGGAAAATAAGACTGGACGTGGTTAGTAAATACCCCAATCTTGTATTTTCGCCAGGCAATCACCTCCGGATTACCGGTCAAGTCCAGTACCCGATGGTAGGCATTATAGTCGTTATTGGGATCTCCGGTGTTATAAAGACTGTATGGCCCACTTTCGATTAACTCCTTGGATGCTTTGGCCGCTTCTTCAAGCCACATATTGGCATCGCTACCACCGTGGTATTTGTTAAAGGTGCCCTCAAACAGGCAAATTCTTGCTTTTATCAGTAAGGCAGCCCACCGATTCAGGCGCCCTGGAGCATTACCATCGCCCCAGTTATCTGGAAGTTTAGTAGAAGCAAAATTCAGGTCTGCAAGTACCTTTTTCATTGCTTCGGCGCGGGGCATACGAGTAGCAAAAAGCTCTTCTGAATCAATATTCAATTCGCGTTCCACGTAGGGTACATCACCAAACTTACTTACTTTCTCCCCGTAAAACCAGCCTCGCATCAAACGGGCTTCGGCAATGTACTTGTCTTTGGCAGCTTGCGGAATACTGGCCCGGTCATAGTTGGCCATCCCTACGTTTATGGCCCGCACGAAGTTCCAGCCGTCATACCCAAACCACTCATCACCCGAGGCAACGTTGTGTTTACCTGCTCTCACCTGCTGGAAACGAGTATGACGCGGGTGACGGGGCGCCATGTTATCGGTAAATTCATCCTGGAACCAAATGCTGGCGTAGTGACTGGCGAAGCCGTCGTGGTGACCTTGTAGAATGGGTATATCTATATCATTCCGGATAAGATTATACAGACTGTTATTGTACACCGCGAGGTCATTCTCGGTGTTCCAGAAGGTCTCGTTGGTTATTTGATCCAGCGGATATCTTTCCAGAAATTCATCGTTGCAGCCGCTCACCAGAAAGGTGACCAACAATGCGATGCTGAATTTTAAAACATTATTTTTCATATCTTTTTTATTAATTGTTCATTTATTGAATATTTGGCCGGAGCCAATGGCTATTAGCTTAAAACGACACATTAATTCCCACCGTACCAATCCGTTGCATCGGGTACTCAATCGTGGCAGTATTGATCGTTTCGGGGTCCAGTGGCTTGCGGATTTTGGTGAACTCAAAGAGGTTCATTCCCGAGACAAATATCTGCGCCCGGCTCATGCCGATTTTACTGCTGACAGCAACGGGTAACGTGTAGCTTAGCGTTATATTCTTGGCCCGGAGGTATCCGGCCTGTTGCATAAAACGAGACTGTCCCTGAATGTTCTTCTTATCACTGGTAGAAATATGCGCAGCGGGGAAGTAAGCGTCGGGATTCTCAGGGGTCCAGGAGTCAGTAATAAAGTACTTCTCTACGTGTCCGGCGTTGAAGGGATAGAACCAGTTCCAGTTGCCATTTCCGGGGAGGTAGTCGGCTTTGCCGATGCCCTGGAAGAAGGCCGTCAAGCGGAAGTTTTTATAGGCCAGACTTGTGTTAATTCCGAAGCTCAGTCGGGGCGTATTGTTTCCGATGATTTTGCGATCGCCGGGATCGTCGAGCGTATTCTTACCGGGACTAATTATGCCATCACCGTTCAGATCGGCGTATTGGATGTCGCCAGCCCGCCAGTTATTGCCAATGCGCGACTGATCGGGCGCATTATCAACCGCATCCTGGGTCTGGAAGATACCTACTGTTTCGTAGCCCCATATTTCACCGAGTTTCTGACCTACGTAATATCTGTTGCCACTAGGTAGCGCCCCGCTTGGGTTCTCAAACTTGGTGATAGTAGCCTGCGCATCGGCCAAGGCCAAGGTCACGTCGTAGCTCCAATCATTTTTGATTTTGTCGCGCCATGTAAGAGATAATTCCCAACCCTTGGTGCGCAAATCGGCGGCGTTTTGTTTCGGAGCCGAAGTACCCAGGATAGCCGGGTACGATACGTTCATGAGCATATCCTTAGTGTCACGGGTGTAGAGGTCAAAAGACATATCAAAGCGACCTCTAAGCATCGTAAGATCAATTCCAAGGTTCTGAGAAGTCACAGATTCCCAGGTGAGCGATGGGCTTACGAGGCCGGCGGCTGATACATAAGGAATGAATGCGTTGGAAAACATGTAAGGTGACTGCCCGGTACCCATTGAGGCCACGTAAGGGTAGTAGTCGTTCCCTAGTAGCTGGTTGCCCAATGTACCATACGAAGCTCTGATTTTTAGGTTGTCGAGCCAGTTATTGGTACTAGCCATAAACTTCTCATTGCTGATACGCCATCCGGCCGAGAATGAAGGAAAGAAGCCGAAGCGGCTATCTTGCGGAAAGCGGGAAGTACCATCATAACGGCCATTAGCTTCAAATAAGTACCGGTCGTCGTAATTATAAGTCAGGCGATAAAAAGCGCCTCGCAAGGCCACGTGTGACTTGCTGCCGTTGGTGCGCTGGGTACCGGTGGTAGCGCTAAGATCGGTTACCAATGGGGTAATAAGCTGTCGGGCTTGTGCGTATACGCTGCGATTGAGACCGCGCTCCTGGTTGAAACCCACCATGGTTGATACATGGTGCCGTCCCAGATTCTGGAAATCATACTGAGCAAAAGCGTTAAGCACGTAATACTGGTTATAAGTGTTTCGGTTTTCGATCCAGTCATCTCCGCTGAAGCCATTGCTTATCGGACTTTTTGCCAGCAGATCGGTGTCCAGAATATCAATTTTACTTTGTACATCCTGGTACATGTCATTATAAATGTTGTAGGAGAAGTTACCCGTTATTTTTAATCCCGGTAGGGGAGTAAGCGTAGCGCCCTGCGTAAGCCATACATCATTTCTTGTCCAGGTTTCACGCCCACCATTTTCGAGGTAAGGAAAGAAGTTAGTGCCGCCGAAGTACATACCTATGTATTGCGCATACTGCTCCCGATCGCCCGGGTTAACATAAGAGGGTAGATCCGGAAACTGAACGGGCATTACAGGGTTTACCCTAGCCAATGAGTTAATATTAACGTCCCAGTTGTAGAAGTGTGGCTTATCGCTATTTTGAGAATTGAATACTATTTTATTATTCAGATTCAGCCATTTATTAACCTGGAAATCGGCCTTCATGAGTAGGTTATAACGCTTGAACGTCTCGTTGTTTGTCCGGAGGTATCCATCCTTACTGAACCGACCCAGCGAAACAAAGAACTTTGCTTTGTCGCTTCCCCCCGAAACAGAAAGATCCTGCTGGTTGGTAGGGGCATAGTCCGTCATAATTCTATTCTGGTAATCATTATAGCCATAGTATTGCATTCTACCATTCACCACACCCCATTCATTGGCAGTAGTAGGGTTTTCTGAATAGCGCAGGGTAGCAGCTACAAAATCATCATCGTAAGCAGGGTTACCAAACGTGCGCTGATTAGCCATGTTCCGTGCCTGAACAAATTGGTAGGGATCAGTAACAACGTCCATATTAAAGATTGGCTTAGCTGCTGAAAACTGCGAGCCAAAGTTTACGCTAATCTTACCTGCTTTACCACTCTTGGTAGTTACGAGTACTACCCCAAAAGCTGCCCGTGCTCCGTATACTGCCGCTGCCGAAGCATCTTTCAACACACTGATACTTTCGATGTCGTTAGGGTTAATCCGGTTGATGTCCATGGGTACGTTGTCAACCAGAATGAGTGGAGAGCCGCCGTTGATGGACTCATACCCCCGGATATTGAAAGAAGTTCCTCGAGATGGATCTCCGTTCCTGACGCTCACATTTAAGTTAGGGATTACTCCTTGTAGACCCTCACCCGCATTGGCAATGGGACGGTTCTCGAGCCGTTCTGCGGTCGCTACTCCAACCGCGCCGGTCAGGTTTACTTTTTGCTGTGTACCATAGCCCACTACCACAACTTCACTCAGTACCTTATTTTCTACCTCTAAACTGAGGTTTAGTGTGCTTTGGTTTCCGACCATTACTTCTTTTGAAGCGTAGCCCACAAAACTGAATACCAGCATAGTATTGTCATTTGGTACATCCAGTTGAAATTGTCCATTGGTGTTGGTGGTTGTACCGCGGGTTGTACCTTTGATTACTACACTCACCCCCGGCAATCCTTCACCATTTTCGTCGCTCACCTTACCGTTTACCATCCTTTTAGGGTCAACGGCCGAGGCACTTTGGTTCTCTATGGTACTGACAGGTATTTTCTCTCTTTTCAAGATCACAATATTGCCAGACGAGGCTTCGTAATCGACACCCAATGGTTTCAGTACACCATCCAGTACCGTAGAAAGAGGTTCGTTTCGAACTGAAACTGTGACTCTTCGATTTGACTGAATAATTTTCGAACTAAAAACAAATCGTACATCCACCTGTTTTTCTAATTGGGTCAATACTCTTTTGACCTCAACGCCTTCCATTTTCAAGGATAGTTTCTGTCCTAGTACGCCCTGAGCCGTACTTTCTTCGGCGTAAGCTCCTCCTAAAATAAAGAGGGAGAGCACTAGCTGGGTAGCTGTAATGCGCATAATCCTCCGAAGTGTATCACTACATTGTAGGTGTTTTTTCATAATTTTGACTGTTTTGTTAAGGGTTTATTCAATTAGCAAACGGATCCTCTGTTTTGTGCTGTCAGAGGCATAGAAGGGCATGTGACGTGTTTGAGGGTTTTTCGGAGTCGGCGATGCGGGAACATCGTCGGCTCCTTTTTTTATAAGTACTTCTATATAAAGCAGTTAAGATTTGGGTTTTACATCTATTTAATTCTTACAACCTTTCCCCTGTATTACTATTTTACCATCGATTATTTCGTACCGGGCTTCTATGGCTTTACAGATTACATCCAGCTTTTCATAGAGGGTCAGGTCAGTGAGGGTAGCCGTTAGCGGGCAGCGCTTCATTACGTTCTCATCATACACAATATCAACACCGTAGGCTTTCTCAAGAGAGCGAAATACCTGACTCATCGGACTATCCTCAAAAATAAACGGGTACATCTTTGGCTTCGGAGCTACGATTTCTGGCTTTTCTACCAATGTCTTGATCATCCGTATCTCCTTTCGGGCGTAGATAATTTTCTGATTAGGATAGAGTACTACTCCTTCCATTCTGCGATGCATGGTACTTTCCCGGTGGTGTATATAGTGAGTTCCAAGATGTAGTACCCCTTCCATTTCGCGATGCGCGGTACTACCATCTTTCCCTAATTGGGGTTTTGTGTACACCGATACCCTTCCGGTTTTTACTTCCACGGTTATTTTTGTTGAACCTTCCCGCGCCTTCACCCAAAAGCTGGTTCCCAGTACTTTGGTAACTAGTTCGTTGGCATACACTAGGAATGGTCGGTTAGGGTCGGCCGTAATTTCAAAAAAGGCTTCCCCTAATAAATAAACTTCTCGTTCCTCGGGATTAAACGTGGACTGGTAACTGAGGCGACTTCCCGGGAGTAAGGTTACTTTACTTCCCTCCTGTAAGTTTATTCTCAGGGGGGAGTCAGAAGTGTTTATTTTTTCTACCAATGAGCTACCCATCTGGGTTCTCTCTGTTTGGTAGGCTTTTATATCAGGAGGAGTACCCGGGGAAGTCCTCCAAAACCACACTCCAAGGCCTGTAATAATTATAATGGAGGCCGCAGCCCGGAACCAAAGTTGTTTGAAAAAGGGAGTGGGATGGGAGACTGGATTGTTATTACTTTCAGAAGGAGTGTATTGTAAGCCTTGGGTAAGGGTACGTTGTATAAATTTATTGATCTCCTGAACCGGGATAGCAGGCTCGTATATTTTTAACGCCAAAACGACCTCTCTGGCTTGTTGCATCCGTAGCTCCATCTCCGGATTTTCTTCTCTGAAAAGATTCCAGAACTGATTTGATTCACGGGTTGGAGAAAATACCCACTGACGAAAGGAGTCGTCCCATATAAAGTCCTCCGCGCTATATTTTTTGTAGGGGTCCATTCAGAGAGATGCTTGTCTTACCTATTGATAGACTAAATCACTGAGTTGATACCATAAAAAGTCACTATTTTTTTGGAAAAGTTATATTTTTTGAGATTTGTATTTGTAATATACTGATAATAAGAAAGATAAATAATTAGGCAATTATAGAAATATAATCAGAATTTATCTGGTGACGGAGTTGCTTTATGGCAATTTGGAGGAGATTTGATACCGTTTGCGGGCTAATATCCATTACTTGCGATATTAGGTCACGCGATAATCCTTGATAGAATTTGAGATAAATCACCTCCTTTTGCCGGGCAGGAAGGTCATCAAGTATACTTTGGAGATGATGGCTTATGACACGGCTACTTTCAAGCCGAATATAGTTTTGTTCCACCGAAAACTCTGCGTTGAATACTTGGGTTAAATTATCCTCGTAGGTATCGGTTGCCGGAGTACGAAGGGTTACCCGGTGCATCATACGCCGTAAGGAGGCCATCAAGTAGGGGCGAACGGCATTCGTATTGCTAAGCGTGGAGCGGTGTTCCCAGATATACAAGAAAAGATCCTGAATTGTATCTTTTACAAATTCAGGATCTTTTGAAAATTTTGATCCGTATTGATAGAGTACCTGGAAGTGCTGTTCCATTAGATTCTCAAAGGCTCTCACATCCCCGTCGAGCATGAGAGACCACAACGTATTTTTACCGGAATCACTATGTAAAATGTCAGTCTGTACCATGAGTTTAGGGATGAATGAAAATAAAATTAATAAGATTTTCAAAGATTTTCAACGTATTGTTACATACAAGAACGAAAATTTTATATTCCTACCCTGACACCATCGTAGTATTAAGCTAAAAAAAGTAAGCTCATAATCAATTTGTTAAGCTTATTATTAGTGCGCTTCCAGCCAGTTAGCGCCGGTTCCGATGCCGGTTTCCATGCGTACATCCATTGGTATCGCATTGCGCATGAGTTCATCTACTTTATTTCTGAGAAGGTCAAGTTCGTCGCGATGGACGTCAAATACCAATTCGTCATGGACTTGCAAAATCATTCTCGACCGTAGCTTTTCGGCCTTAATAAAATCATGAATATGGATCATGGCCAGTTTGATCATATCGGCCGCAGAACCCTGAATGGGCGCATTGATGGCGTTGCGTTCGGCATACCCACGGTTGGTCTGATTTCGTGAATTGATATCAGGTAGGTAGCGGCGGCGACCGAGTATCGTTTCTACGTACTCCCGCTCTTTGGCATCTTCTACCACCTTATCCATGTAAACTTTCACCGCAGGAAATTCCTCGAAGTAGGCCTTAATGATATCAGAAGCTTCTCCGCGCGGTATCCCCAGCCGCTGTCCGAGCCCAAAGGCCGAAATACCGTAAATAATACCAAAGTTGACCATTTTGGCTTGGCGGCGCATTTCTGAGGTTACGTCTTCGAGGTCTACCTTGAAGACTTTACTCGCCGTGGTAGAGTGAATATCCCGGCCCTGATTGAAGGCTTCGATCATGCTGGGATCACCGCTAAACGCCGCCATAATCCGGAGTTCAATCTGCGAGTAGTCAGCGGCCATGATCACGTAATCTTCCGAGCGGGCAACAAATGCTTTCCGGATTTCGCGGCCCCGGGGAGTTCGGATCGGAATATTTTGTAGGTTGGGATTGGTAGAACTGAGCCGCCCGGTAGCCGTCACGGCTTGGTTGTACGAGGTATGAATATGCCCGGTCCGTGGGTTAATCAAAGTAGGTAGGGCATCCACGTAGGTAGATTTCAATTTTTGTAGCTCGCGGTAATCCAAAATTTTGCGGGCGATTTCGTGTTCGCTTTCCAGATCGGACAGTATATCTTCTCCGGTAGCATACTGTCCGGTTTTTGTCTTCTTAGGTTTTTTGACCAGCTGCATTTTGTCAAAAAGTACCTCACCCAGTTGCTTCGGGGAGTTGAGGTTAAACTCCACACCAGCCGCGGTAAAAATATCAGTTTCTAACAGCCGAATATCATTTTCAAGCTCGACCGACATCACAGCTAGCGTAGCGGTATCTACCCTGATCCCCTCACTTTCCATGGCGGCAAGTACCTGCACCAAAGGCATTTCTACGGTTTCAAAGAGTTTAATGGCGTCTTTTTTGGCGAGTTCGGGCATCAGTTGCTGATGCAACTGCAAGGTAATATCGGCATCTTCTCCGGCGTATTCGGTGATTTCGGCCACGGGTACATCCCGCATATTTCCTTGCTTACTGCCCTTTTTACCAATCAATTCTTCAATGGCCACGGGCTCGTAGTTGAGGTACTGCATCGAAAGTCGATCCATGCCGTGGCGTTTTTCGGGCTCGATGAGGTAGTGGGCCAGCATGGTATCCAGAAGCGTTCCTTTTACTTCAACGTCGTAGTTTTTCAGGACAAGCAAATCATATTTCAGGTTCTGCCCGATTTTAGCAATCTGGTCATTTTTCCAAACGGGTCGGAAAAGCTCAACAATTGCTTGCGCTGCTTCCTTATCGGCTGGAACGGGTACGTAAAATGCTTCACCGGGCCGGTAGGAAAAAGCCAGACCGACCAATTCTGCATTCATGGCGTCGAGGGACGTTGTTTCCGTATCAAAGCAGAACGCATCTTGCAGGCTCAGGTACTCAATTAAGCTCGCCATGAGCTCAGGAGTATCGACGGTTTGATAGCTGTGGTAGGTAGTAGCAATGGTACGCATGGGCACAGTTGCCGCTACTTCATCATCTTGCTCGGCTTCCTGTGCTTGGTAGGAAGTGGGCGTGGTAGCAGTGGTGATTGGGGCTCCAAATAAGTCTAGCTGTCCTTTGCCGGTGGCGGTGTTTTGTTTTGGGGTAGCGGCGGGAGCATCTTCACCTAGGACGCGCTTACGCAGGGTTCGAAACTCCAACTCAGCAAATAGGGCCTCTATCTTTTCACGGTTAGGTTCTTCGTAGCGTAGCGCCTCGGCACTAAACTCGATCGGGACGTCGATTTTGATGATAGCGAGTTCTTTACTCAAAAGCCCTTGCTCGGTATTGGCCCGCACGCTTTCGCCTAGCTTTCCTTTTATTTCGTGGGCGTGCTCAATGATACCTTCGATGCTGCCGTACTGGGCAATGAGTTTTTGGGCGGTTTTCTCACCCACGCCGGGTATGCCGGGGATATTATCGACGGCATCACCCATGAGCCCCAGCATATCGGTTACTTGCTCAATGCGCTCGATTTTCCACTTTTCCAGTATTTCGGGTATGCCTAGCTTTTCCACCCCTTTGCCCATGAAGGCGGGTTTGTACATATAAATATGGTCTTCTACCAACTGCCCATAATCTTTATCGGGCGTCATCATAAAGACTTCAAAATTTTCCCGGGCTGCCCGCTTCGCCAACGTTCCGATGACATCATCCGCCTCAAAACCATCGAGTTCGAGGCAGGGGATGTTTAAAGCAGCTACTAACCTCTTGACGTAGGGAATGGCAATCGTAATATCTTCGGGTTGGGCTTCCCGCTGAGCCTTATAGGCTTCAAACTGAATGTGCCGAAAGGTAGGTTTGGGAGTATCAAAAGCTACCCCGATATGCGTAGGTTTTTCTTTTTGAAGTACTTCCAATAACGTATTGGCAAAGCCGAAAACCGCGCTGGTATTCAGTCCGGTGGAAGTAATACGGGGTGTTTTTATAAAAGCAAAGTGAGCACGGTAAATAAGTGCAAATGCGTCTAACAAAAATAGCTTCTGGGTTGGCTTGGACATGAGTAATGACGGTAAAGATTGGTTAAACAACCTACTCAGAAGTAAGTAATCCGTTTATTTCTCAAAGATAATGTCTCTACCCCAAAGTAGGGCACGATCCGGCGATTACCTTACGATAATGCAAACCTATGTTTGAACATTTTTTGCGAATGTCTCACCAAATCAGCATATTCGGACGAAATTTTACGTTACGAAGCAAGCGAATCAAATGAAAAATATGAAGAAGTTACTTAATTGGGGCCTACTGGTAGTCGCATTGATTGCAGTAAATGCGTGTGAAGGGCCTCAGGGACCGCAAGGCCCTGCCGGGAGTAATGGTTCGCAAGGACCAGCGGGTTCACAGGGACAGCAGGGTTTTCCGGGTACTGCTAACGTGGTGTATTCGAATTGGGCGAAGGCAGGTACCTGGTCTACGGTTGATGTGTATGGTGTGGTACGTTCTTTTGTTGATGTTAACGCTCCTCGCCTTACGCAAGAAATACTAGATCGGGGAGTAGTAGTGATGTATGTGAAGCTAACCACCGATAATAATCAGATAAGACAGCTACCTGTCACGGTTTTTGCGCAGTTTACCGAGGAACTCATTGATTTTTCATTAATTGTAAGTAGGATTCGTGTTTGGTCAACCCCGATAAAAGGCCCTGCTTTTCCCTCTCCGAATTACGAATTCCGCTACGTAATTATTCCGGGAGCACAAGCTGCCCGTATGAATTACGAAAATATTCCTTACGACGATGCGAAGGTGATGTTTAACCTCCCTGAATAATTATACCAGGATCATACACAAAAGCCGCAGCTCCACGTTCGGGCTGCGGCTTTTGTGCACATTTTTATTTCTTTCCTAGGTTCTTCAGAATTCTCCGAACTGCTGGTACATTTCCATCAGTTTTGGGTCTCTTTCATTAGTGCGAATATCTTTTCGAATGGAATTTACTCCCTTAATGTCTGTCAATAACCCAAGCACCTGATACGCGCCAAAACGTACAAAGTAGGCCGGACTATTCCGGGCTAAACCTTCCAACGTAGGGATACTACGGCGTTGAATATCAGAGCCTGATTTTATGAGATACTTGCCAAAAACCTGCAAGAAGTTATAGCGATCGGTCGGGTTCATCCCTTCCATTTTCTGCAAGAACCAATCGTACCGGTCAGAAGAAGCAAGTCCGGCGTAGTAGTTACCTACCGCCGCTACAATGGCGTTATTTGGTGAGTTTTCGAATCGCGCGGCAACTTCCTTTGCATCAGAGGGCCGGCCAATAAGGTAGGCATCCAAAGCCACCGAAACCACAAAATAGGAAGTATCGTTGAGTGCTTCTCTAAACAAAAGGTCATTGGCATTGTCTCCGAAGGATGCGAGGGTTAGGATGGCCTCTGCCCGTACCTGAGAGTTAGGGTCTACCTTGGCGTGGTTCTGCAATAATTTCTCAATCTGTACAAATTCGAGGCCATCATACTGCGTAAAGTTAGCTACTGCCATCTGGCGTATTTTCCAGAAAGGGTCCGACATCGCGGCCATCATGGTATGACGAACCGTAGAATCAATCAGCTTGCCTTCCAACTGGGTAAGGGCGTCATACTTTGTCAGAAACTTATCAGCATTAAAGTATTGGAATACAAATTCAGAACGGTTCTTTTCGTGGTCGATCGTGCCCAGTACCTGGGTCTCGGCGTCAAAAACAACGAGGTCTGGGCGGTACCTTGCCGGAAATTCAAGTGTTTGTTTGGAATGACTGAGTACCACATCATACTGTATTTTTTTGTTTTCGACCCACACATCCACTTTGAGCGGTAGGCGGTATACAGGGTAAGCAAGCGTATCCTGCAATTGGTTAATAATCAGCTTTACTTTTTGATTTGCCGCTGAGTACTCCTGCTCAACCTTAATAACCGGGTGACCGGCCCGCATAAACCACTGATCAAAGAACCAGTTCAGATCTTCTCCCGTTACTTTTTCAAATGCTATCCGTAAATCATTGATTTCGGCGGTTTGGAAACGATGCTCTCTTAGGTAGATTTGTAGTGATTTGAAGAAAGCTTCATCACCCACGTACTTGCGAAGCATGTGCAAAATACGCCCGCCCTTAGCGTAGGAGTGGCTATCAAACATATCCTCCCGATCTTTGTAGAAGTACCGGATCATGGATACTTTCTTTTGGTCTGCCTCCCCAAGGTATTGCTTGGTTTCCTGCAAATTCAGCCAATCAGCAGCATCCGCACCGTCGTGGTATTCCGTCCAGAGATATTCCGAATAGTTGGCAAAGGATTCATTCAACGGTAGCTGTCCCCAGTCTTCACAGGTAACGAGGTCGCCAAACCAATGGTGGGCTAATTCGTGGGCAATCACCCCGTCAGAATTTCCGTCGACGAGGTTACGGGAGGTAGTCTGTATGCTTTCCTGATGGACGGTGGCGGTGGTGTTTTCCATGGCCCCCGCTACAAAGTCACGTACGGCTACTTGGGCGTACTTATCCCAGGGAAACATCATGCCGAAAATATTGGAGAAAAAGGCAATCATCTCCGGCGTTCGGCCAAAGATAGCCTTGGCATCCTGAGCGTATTTGGGTTCTACGTAATAACTCAATTCCAAGCCATCGGGCATCATTTCCCGGATAATCGCAAACTTGCCTACGGCGAGCATGGCTAAATAAGGGGCGTGGGGTAGTGATTGCTTCCAGTGATCAGTGTGGGTACCGTCGCCATTGCCGATACTGGTCATCAGTATTCCGTTAGAGAGGGTCTGGTAGCTGGTGTCAACCGTGATGTAAAAGTCATGGATAAACTTTTCGTTGGGGGTATCGACGGTAGGAAACCAGCAGGAGTTAGACTCGGTTTCTCCCTGCGTCCAGATCTGCTTAGGCTTCTCTTCGTCCATTCCGTCGGCGTTGATGAAGTAAAGACCTTTGTCATCGGGATGATCGCCTAGTTCGCCCTGAGGGAGTTCATTAGGTTTGGCGATATAATCAATCTGGACGTATATCGTTTCATTCCGGTTGTAGGTCCGGTTGAGTTGAATAGTTAGTTTTCGACGGTCGTACTCAAAACCCAAGGAGTCCTGCTTATACCGGGTGATCGTTTGGCCCGTAAGTGTATCAAGCTGCCTTAGGCTGTCGAGTTGGAAAACGGCTTTGATTGTAAATCCTTTGGCGTCAAGTATCAGCGTATTCTGTGGGTAAAAATAGGGCTTAAATGTAATGATGGCCGAGCCTATCACTTGCTGACGAAGCCAGTCAAACCGGACATTCAGGTTTGTATGAATAATATCATTCTTCAAGGTTCTGGTGGGACGATAGGGCCCACTAGCCGTAACCGCCCCCGGTACCCGGCGAAGTGTATCAGAAGGGAGCATTTTCTCTGCCTGGGCATCTAAAATGAGAAAGCAGGAAAGTATACCAACCAGGAAGATAAGTTTGACCGAATCGAGTAATCTATTCATAAAGAATGGTTTGTCTTGGGTAGAGCGGCAGAGTAGTTTTATTCAGAATATAACTACCCCAACGTCTTAATTAGTATCACAAATAGTAGCTTTTTGGTTTTACCTAAAAATGTACTGCGTGTTCTTTGAGGAATACCTCTCAGATGACGGGTGAGGTAGTAATAGTCTGGGCGGCTCTTCGGGCTGGTATGTAAGAAACGGCTATGGTAATACATATGATAATCAGGGCTGTTAATACTACATCGGTCCAGACTAGCTTGACGGGATAAGCGTCCACCAGGGAGCTTACCATTCCCATCGATACAAGCCCGTATTTTTGTTGGAGCCAACAAAGCCCAATTCCAAACGTTAGTCCAAGGGTAGCTCCCGATAGTGCCACAATTCCACCGATTGATAAGAAAATCTGCCTTACCATGGTGGTGGTTGCGCCCAGGGCGAACAGCATTCTGATATCTTCCTTCTTTTCAATGGCTAGCATACTAAGCGAAAAGAAAATATTGATGGCAGCTACCAAAATAATGAAAGAAAGAGTGACGGTAATAAAAAGTTTTTCTACCCGAATTGCTCTGAGCAAGTCGGCGTTTAATTCGTCACGATCTTTTACCACAAAATCGGGCCCCAAAATACTTTGGAGCGCACCACGTACTTTACTGACCGATGCCGTTGGGGTAAGCTGAAATTCAAGAGAGGTGCGTTGCTTGCCGTATTGTAGTAACGAAGATACCACCGAGAGAGGTGCAATGACGTAATCATCGTACCGGCTTTCAATGAAGAAAGTGCCCCCCGGGCGAATTGCCACCTGATTAAATGCGTCGGGTGATGAAAGATTAAGGGTTCGGCCGGAGCGCGGATACCATAATTCGAGCGGTGCCAGTTGATCATTGAGGGAAACCACCAAAGAGTTTCGAACGCCCTCCGAGATGACTGCATAGGGAGTACCGCCGGGGCCAGTAAGCCGTAAGCTTCCTTCAATCATGGCGGTATCTAGCTGTCCTCGCTGCTCAAAAGTACTGTCAACCCCCTTCAACCGAACCACCATCTGGTAGTCGCGGTAGCGAGCCAAGGCGTTGTCTTCAATTACCTGAGTGACAATGGCCACCCCATCGGTACCTATGATCTGACTATATAAGGAATCAGTAATTTCAAAACGACGTCCTTCGCGCAGGGTTACTTTAATATCAGCATCGAAGGTCTTGAAAATTTGCCGATTAAGCTCTTCCATGCCGTTAAATACCGAGAGCACCACCACCATAGCCATGGTGCCCACGCCTACGCCGATCATAGCGATGAGCGCAATGATACTTATAAAGCTACGTTTGTTGTGCGAGAGAAAATAACGTTTGGCTATCCGAAAAGGTAGATTCATGCTGTCTTAACGAAAAGGTTATTCTTTTTCGTCTTCGTCGTCCTCCTCAGGTGCTGGTGGTATAACCAGACCAGAGAATAACACATCCATCTTAGCGGCGTATTCGGCGGTATCGTCCAGGTAAAACTGCAATTCCGGTACAATTCGAAGCTGATGACGTACTCTTTCGGCTAGTTTCTGACGGATAAAGCGCGTGTTGTCCTGAATGCTTGCGTGAAGGATTACTTTGTTTTTATCGGGTAAAAAACTTAGATAGGCTCGGGCAATTCCAAGGTCAGGCGTCATGCGAACAGCCGTAACCGTTACAAATGTTCCATTGATTAAATGCCGGGCTTCCTTTTGAAAAATATCGCCCAGATCTTTTTGTATCTGCCGGCCTACTTTCTGTTGTCTTTTCGATTCCATACTACTTACTTTTCTATTGAACTGCCAATCGATGAATCGTCACAGACGACAATCACGATTTATTATTCTATTCCTGATTGGTACACTATTTTTACAAATATCCGTACTTATTTTGTTTTTGTAGAAGTAGGGGGTGTAATTTCGTAAAACTATTTGCGTATCCTTACTAACCTGAAAACGCCTTGCTGAGTTTCTTTAGAGTAAATGCCACTTATCAGAACATCTCCTTAGTGTTATTTTTCGCTCTCTTGCGATTGCCGTTTTTATGGAGTGAAGTTCCTTTGCTTATCCCTGAATTGAGCTGGATGCTGGTCGGTGAGCAAATGAACCGTGGTTTTATGCTTTACAGGGACATCTGGGACAATATCAGCCCCCTTTCTGGTATGGTTTACTGGGCCATTGATTCTCTATTTGGTCGATCACAGCTGGCTTACCAGGCAGCTGCCGCAATGATTTCTGTATTTCAGATACTCTATTTTAATTATGTAATTCGGGCGCGGGATGTATTTTCGGAGAAAACCTACGTTCCCGGGGTTATTTACGCACTCTTTCTTTCTGTCTCATTTGACTTAGCCACTTTGTCGCCGATGCTCATGGGCAGTACCTTTCTTCTGTTGGCGTGGGGTGCTATGCTTACAATGCTGCAAAGACGGCAGATTACCAACGATATTTTTGAAATGGGGCTTTACATCGGAATTGCCACCCTTTTCTACCTTCCCATGGCGCTTTTTAGTATTTGGGCTTTTGTGTGTTTATTGTTCTACACGGGTACCTCATTCAGACAGCACATTCTGGGTTTTTTTGGTTCGGTTTTCCCACTATTGATGGTGGTGCTTTTCTTCTACCTGAATAATGGAGTTGAAGACGTAAATCGTAACCTGCTTACTTCGGTATTTCAGGTGCGGCAATATAACCTGAATGACTTTTCAGCGCTGATCATCACCCTGATTATCCCCTTAGCCGTGGGGTTTGTTGGATTTATGCGGATGCTGACGAATAACCGAATCGTGAACTATCAGTCAAGAATTCAACAGATTGCTGCCATTTGGTTTATTGTATCGGTACTGACTATACCCCTAATGCAGTACCTGGCACCTATGCAGTTTATCCTGTTCGTCCCGGTAATGGCCTACTTTGCAACCTATTATTTCCAGAGCTTTAAACGGCGATGGATCGCCGAGTTACTATTTATAGGTATGTTTGGCGGAATCGCTCTGATTCAGTATCAGGGGCTACTGTCTATGACGCCACGCCTAACCGTCGGTCGACTTGAAAATCTTCGGGCTAAGCCTGCGCTATTACCCGCAGAGATTCGTAACAAACGAATTTTGGTAATTGGTGAGGACGAAGGCGAGTACCTCAATAACTTTACGGCTACTCCTTATCTCAATTGGGATCTTGCCCGCTACGATCTAGAAAACCTAGACAACTTCGATAGTGTGATCCATATCTACGACAACTTTCGCCAAGACCCCCCGGACTATATCATTGATAAGGAGAATCTGATGCCCAAACTACTTGACCGGGTACCGGCCCTTCGAAAACGCTATAAACTTAGCCCTTGGAAAGGGATTTACGAGAAAATAGGGTAGCGCCTAGCAGGCTATTTTCCCAACCCGGGTTTGGTGCCTACCGCCTTCGAACTCAGTTGAAAGAAACTTAATGACGCACGCCAACGCAACTTCCAGTTCGATGAACCGAACCGGTAGACAGATGATATTGGCATTATTATGTTGCCGCGAAAGTGCGGCGAGGTCTTCCTGCCATACGAGTGCGGCCCGAATACCCTGATGCTTGTTGGCGGTAATACAAACACCTTGCCCGCTACCACAAAGTAGTATGCCGTTCTTAAACTCCCCGTTTTCGACCGCGCTAGCTACCGGATGCGTAAAATCTGGGTAATCAACCGAATCAGCCGAGAACGTTCCGTAGTCAACTACCTCGTAACCGTTTTCTTGTAGCCATTCGCTGATGGGTTGCTTGTAGGGGAATCCGGCGTGATCAGCGCCGATCGCAATTTTTTTCATTATTTTTTTGTTAAGTAGAGTTGTAATAGCAACAACCTTTACAGGTTTCTCGTTAGTATTGTCCCTCTTTTAGATAATACCACAAAGGTAATATGTATATCCCAAGTACTAGTTAAATACCCTTTTTATTATGAACGAAGAAAATAAGAACAAAACAGTGGATACCATACTAGATATTTCCCTGCTAAACCCAGCAGTATACGAAGACGATGCCAGGATCAAAGAAGCCTTTCAGGACCGCGATTGGAACGAAATAAAAAGTGCCGATTCCTGGGTTATTTTTAAAGTATTAGCTGAGTTTGTGGAAGGCTTTGACAAACTAGCCAAGATTGGTCCCTGTGTGTCCATATTTGGTTCGGCCCGGACCAAGCCGGATAACCCCTACTACGTCATTGCGGAAGAAATTGCCGCTAAACTGGTACGCCACGGGTACGGTGTGATCACGGGTGGCGGACCGGGTATCATGGAAGCGGGTAACAAAGGTGCTTTTGAGCAAGGTGGAAAGTCCGTTGGGCTTAACATTACATTACCTTTCGAGCAGCACAGCAACATCTACATTGATCAGGATAAGAATATCAATTTTGACTTTTTTTTTGTACGCAAGGTCATGTTTGTAAAATACTCGCAGGGGTTCATCGTGCTACCTGGTGGCTTTGGTACCCTGGATGAGCTTTTTGAAGCATTAACTTTGATACAAACGAAGAAAATTGGCCGTTTCCCCATTATTTTGGTTGGTCGCTCTTACTGGTCAGGCCTGATCGACTGGATGAAGGGCACTATGTTAGAAGGAGAAAGTAACATTAATCCCGAAGACCTTAAACTGTTTAGCATCGTGGAGACCCCCGATGAGGCAGTACGGGTTATTGATGAGTTCTATTCGAAGTACCTGTTGAAGCCAAACTTCTAAGGAGGTAAGTACTAATGCATAATTAGTTTATATTATTAATTTAGTCAAATTACTGGCTAATATTCTCTATATCAAATATTTACAAAAAAGGTAACAGCTACAAGCTAATAGCTATCAGCTACTTAACTTACTAACAGCTTTACATATATCACCCCAAATCCTCGCTTTCCACGAGGATTTTTGTCTTTAAAAGGCAAGGTAAGGGGTTATCTTCCGAAGCGTAGTCTCATCGAGAATCCGGATAGCTTTCATGGACTCCGTGGAGGTAAACGGACCGTGTTGCTCGCGGTACCGGATTATCACTTCGTTCAGCTTGCGGTTTTTTAGGTAGGTATGGCGGTACAGGTCATCGGCAGAAGCACTGTTTATATTAATTTTCCTCGGAGCACTTTGAATCCGGGCGTACCGGCGGAGTTCCGAGAGTGCGAGTGAATCTAACCCAAAAACTTCCGAATACTGATTAATGGAATGGAAGCCCCCTAGTCCATCTCTGAATTTTACAATACGAGCCGAAAGTTTACTACCAATGCCCCTAAGCGAAGCGAGTTGTGAAGTATCAGAAGTATTGATGTCAAAGGGGGCGATGGTTGGCTTACCAAAGGCCTTAATTTCGGCGGGAAGAGGGGCTCTTACCTCTTTGACGGTGCTTGATGGGCTGGTACTTGCCACGGTATTACCATCGGGCAGGGTTACGTACGGAGACAGGCGTTCGTACAGCGCTGGTGGAAAGTCATAGATTTTACCCAGGTCTTCTTTCTTTCGAAACTTTCCTCCCTTATTCCGGTAATTTTGAATGCGGAACGCCAGAAAACGGGGTATTCCAACGCCTTGTAATTGGTCAATGGTTGCCGTATTTGGGTCAAAAGTAACAAGCCTGGTTTGGCGGGTCGGTATGCTCGTAGTGATTTTATCGCTAAATTCAGGAGTTTCATTCGGCGGTCCGTTGGAAATTAGTGCTGCGGTACTATCCAACTGCTCAAGGGTGTAGGGTAGGGTGTCGTCCTGAAAGTAGGGGAGAATGACGCGCTTGAATAGGGTAGGAGTCCAGAGCAAGCAAAAACTCAAAATAATAAGTACCAAAGCTCCCCGCGACTCTTTGGGTGAAATTCCGAAAAAATCTTGTATTCGATTGAGAAGTGTACGGAGCATGGGCTACTTCGTTTTTGTTGGGTGGGAGGGTGTAGTAACACGTAAAAGTACCTAAACAAAATTATAAAAATACTTCTAGTGAACGCTCGTTGCTGACAAAATGCCTAATTTTGCGACCGCTAGCCATACTGGCTGCTAATTATAGAACAAAAATGATTTTGAAATAAAACGTATGAGTCAATCATCTGCTGCCCCAACCACATCTCTTCAAGATATCATTGGCCACGCCAAAGAGTATGGTTTTGTATTCCCTTCGTCCGAAATCTATGATGGACTGCAAGCCGTGTACGACTACGGTCAGAACGGGGTTGAACTAAAAAATAACCTCAAAACAGCTTGGTGGAAGGCAATGACCCAGCTGAATGATAACATAGTGGGCATCGATGCGGCTATTTTTATGCACCCGCTTACCTGGAAAGCATCCGGTCACGTGGATGGCTTCAATGACCCCATGATTGACAATAAAGACTCCAAGAAGCGTTACCGGGCCGACCAGCTACTGGAAGGTAAAGCGGAGCAATACGAGGCCGCCGGAGAGCCAGAAAAAGCCCAGGCCTTACTGGCTGAAATGGGACGTTTACTTTCTGCGGAGGACCTCAACGGGGTACGTGAGCTGATCATTGCGGAGGGTATTAAGTGTCCGGTATCCGGCACGACCAACTGGACCGAAGTACGCCAGTTCAACCTCATGTTTAGTACACAAATAGGTTCCGTGGCCGAGGATGCTAGTACTATCTATTTGCGTCCTGAGACTGCACAGGGTATATTTGTAAACTTCCTGAATGTGCAGAAAAGTGGCAGGATGAAGGTGCCCTTTGGTATCGCCCAAATTGGGAAGGCATTTCGTAACGAGATCGTGGCCCGCCAATTTATTTTCCGGATGCGGGAGTTTGAACAAATGGAAATGCAATTCTTTGTTCGCCCCGGTACCGAAATGGAGTGGTATAACGAATGGAAGGCAACCCGCCTGAAATTTCATCAGGCGATTGGTCTGCCCGCCGAAAAACTTAGGTACCACGATCACGACAAGCTGGCGCACTATGCCAACGCGGCCGTTGATATTGAATACCAGTTCCCGTTCGGATTTCGCGAAATTGAAGGAATTCACTCCCGGACCGACTTCGATCTTCGTAATCATCAGGAGCTTTCCAAAAAAAAGCAGCAGTACTTTGATTCTGATCTGGCCGAAAACGGTAAGCCTTACGGTAACTACATACCTTACGTGGTAGAAACCTCCGTCGGGGCGGATCGACTATTCCTGGCTGCGTTTTGTAATGCCTACACCCGTGAGACCGTGGGGGAGGGAGATAATACGAAGGAGCGGACCTATTTGAAACTGCACCCTGCCTTGGCTCCTTTTAAAGTGGCGATACTACCATTGGTAAAAAAAGACGGACTAGCCGAGAAAGCACAAGCGATTGCGGCTTCGCTTAAATCTTCGTTTCGTACTGTTTATGACGATGGTGCCGCCATCGGGAAAAGGTACACTCGTCAGGATTTGATAGGTACTCCGTTTTGTATTGCGGTTGATTACCAAACCATGGAGGACGATACCGTCACGATTCGTGACCGTGATTCCATGGAGCAGGAGCGGGTAGCCATCAGCGAGCTGAAAGAGAAAATAGGATATGCCGTTGCTATGGAAAGAATACTGGAATCGATCTAGTTAAATACGGCTACATGTCATTTTAAGGGTCGTCCTTCGCCTTTGCGCGGAGGATGATCCTTTTTTGTATTTATTGGCTTCAAAATAAATATTACATAGGGCCATTAGTTGGTAAGTTTCTACTATTCTTGATTGAATTTATTTAGTATAATATTTTGCTTTCAGTCAAAAATTAGTCATTAAATATTGAATATATTGGTAATAATGATACAATAAGTTGTACAATTATCATGAATGCGCAATAATATTTTGTTCTGCCAATATTTTATTCTTTTTTCGTGCAGCATTGCTACTTGATTTGCCCCACGAACCTTATCAGTGAAGGTAAATCTGGAAGTACCAAAACACATTTTTTACTTAACCAATCCTTCTTACCATCATGAAAAGAGTAGAAGCAATTATTAGAAAAACCAAATTTACCGAAATGCAGGACGCTCTGCATGAGGCTGGTATTGACTTTATGACTTATTGGGAGGTACGTGGCGTTGGAAAAGCAGTGGAAGAGAGATCTTACCGGGGTATTGTGTATGACACAAGTATTATTGAGCGTATCATGGTTACTTTTTATTGCCAGGATCACTTGGTTGATCCGGCGATAAAAGCAATTCTAGCATCAGCCCAGACAGGTGAAATCGGGGATGGTAAAATCTTTATTTCGGACGTTGAAAAAGCGATTAAAATACGGACATCGGAGGAAGGTACAGACGCCTTAAACTAAAATCCGAAGTGGGTTGAATACGGTTCTTACCTATTCGAATACCCCTTCTACCTTTTATTAAATCTCTACTCAATTAAACGTTTTAAAATAGTATAGAATGGAAGAGCTTTCTACAACAATAAGTGATTTGTCGATGTCGGTCGATAACATGTGGGTCCTCATTGCTACATCCTTGGTGATGTTCATGCAGGCTGGTTTTGCCTTGGTGGAAGTGGGCTTCACCCGGGCCAAAAACGCAGCCAATATCCTGATGAAGAATCTAATGGACTTCTCAATTGGTTCGTTAGCCTTCTGGGCCATTGGATACAGTGTTATGTTTGGTGAAGATATCGCCGGTTTTATTGGTAGTATCGATTTGTTTTACGGTCCTGATGAGGTAGACGGCTTACCTCAGATCACTAAATTAATGTTCCAAACGGTGTTTGCGGCCACGGCCGCTACTATTGTTTCAGGAGCTATGGCAGAGCGCACCCGCTTCGGAGCCTATCTGGTTTATAGCCTGGTGATTACACTGATCATTTATCCCATTTCTGGCCACTGGACCTGGGGCGGAGGCTGGTTGTCGGAGCTTGGCTTTATTGATTTTGCCGGATCTACCGTAGTACACTCCGTTGGTGGCTGGGCGGCCCTGATGGGAGCAGCCATGGTGGGCCCTCGTTATGGTAAATATGTCAAGGGAGTCACCAAGGCGATTCCCGGCCACAATCTGGTATTAGGTGCGTTGGGTGTATTTATCCTTTGGCTGGGATGGTTTGGCTTTAACCCTGGGTCGCAACTTGCTGCCGCTGGGAAAGACAATGCCATCGCGATTTCCCACATTTTCGCCACTACCAATCTCGCTGCGGCGGCTGGTGCGGTAGTTTCTATGCTAATTTCGTGGGGACGTTACAAGCGCCCATCGCTTAGTATAACCTTGAACGGCGCTTTGGCTGGCTTGGTCGGTATTACGGCGGGTTGTGCTGCTGTGTCACTAGGTAGCGCAGCTTTGATTGGTTCTATTTCCGGAGCGGTACTTGTATTCTCACTTGAATTTATTGAGCGTACGCTCAAAATTGACGATCCGGTTGGTGCTATATCTGTTCACGGAGTATGTGGTGCCCTTGGTACTTTACTCGTGGGAGTATTTGCAACCGAAGGCGGCTTGCTTAGCGGTGGTGGCTTTGCCCAACTTGGTATTCAAGCAATCGGTGTATTCTCGACCATGGGTTGGGTAGTAGCTACTTCGTTTATAATGTTCTATGTAATTAAGAAAACGGTGGGCCTACGTGAGACTCAGCGTGTACAGGAAGAAGGTCTTGACATCTACGAGCACGGCGAAACAGTGTATAACTCTATCTAGTCAAATAGATAGTTGGTTGAAAATAGCGGAGGCTTTCTGACTGAATCGGGAAGCCTCCGCTATGTACAGGTATGTTTCGGGCTACAAAAAATACAATTCTCTAAACCCTATTTTCTTATGCTTTTAATGCCTTTCTAAACTAGGACCCAAGAAAGTTAATGCTGGTTTGGTAGTGACTACCACCCGATGAAGTATATAATTTATTCCGTTTACCGGAATAAACCATTCCAACACGAAACCATACCCTACTCCGTAAAAAACACCCGCTTTACGCGCTCGCTTACTCCGGTCAGGATTTCGTAAGGGATGGTTCCGATGCGTTTTGCAATTACATTGATGGGTACCTCTTTACCAAAAACGATAACTTCATCCCCTTCCTCGGCTTTGGCTTGGGTAAGGTCAATCATGGTCATATCCATGCAGATATTTCCTATCGTCGGGCACAAGGTACCGTTGACGCATATCTGTCCAACTCCGTTTCCCAACCCGCGATCGTAACCATCGGCATAACCTAGTGCAATGGTACCAATCCGACTATCGTGGGTAATCACTCCTTTTCGGCCATACCCTACGGTTTCTCCTGCCTTTACGTTTTTAATCTGCGATATCGTGGTTTTGAGAGTTCCTACCGTCTGGAGGTATCGCTGTTCCTGTCCTGTGGCCTCAACGCCATACAGCCCGATACCAAGTCTGACCATGTCTAGCTTGTATTCTGGGAATCGGACAATGCCGGCCGAGTTTAAAATATGTTTAACGACCGGATAGCCAAGGGTTTCTTCGATCAATGTAGCTCCCAACATAAACTGATTGTACTGTTGCTTCGAAAACGAGTTAAGATCCCCTTCGTCGGCTCCTACCAGATGGCTAAATATAGACCGGATCTTGATGACAGGTTTTTGTTCCAGTTGGTCGCACAGCCATTGGTAGTCTTCTTCCACAAATCCTAGCCGGTGCATACCAGTATCCAGTTTGATATGTATCCCCGGTTGCGTGTTAGTTTCAGTTTTTCCCGTCGAGTAAGTAATCCATTCCATCAATATTTTTCGGCTGTAAAGCTCAGGTTCAAGTCCGTACTGCCACAGGCTATCAAAAGTTTGCTTGTTGGGATTCATGATCATAATGGGTAGGGTTATTCCACTTTTTCGTAGGGCAATACCCTCGTCGGCATAGGCCACGGCCAGGTAGTTTACCCGGTGGAACTGCAACAGGTTGGCGATCTCGGCACTCCCACTACCATAGGCGAAAGCTTTTACCATTACCATGATTTTGGTTTGGGCGCCTACTTTATTTCGATAGTAGTTGAGGTTATTAGTGATCGCGTCAAGGTTTATTTCTAATACTGTTTCGTGTACTTTCTGTTGAAGGCGGTGGACGATTCTTTCAAACGAAAAAGGCCGGGCACCCTTCACCAACACCAGGCTATCGGTTAATTTAGTCAGCGGATATTGTTCCAGAAAGGATTCGGTATCAAGAAAAAAAGATTGTTCCGGTACGGAAAACAGGTGGGCTTGTTTTATAATCCCGGCACCGATCCCGACCAGTAGATCTACTTTCTTCTCGGCTACTAGTTGTGCAATTTGTCCATAGAGTTCAGCAGCTGCTTGCCCAGTTTGCAACACATCGGAGAGTATAAGCGCTTTCTTGCTACGGTTATCCTGTTGTTGTAGAAAATTAAGGGCAATGGTTAACCCTTGGTAATCATTATTGTAGGTATCGTCAATTACGTAGCAATGGTGGATGCCTTCTTTCAGTTGCATTCGCATAGAAACGTGTTGTAGCCGTCGGATGCGGTCTTGGATATCGGTAGGTTTTAGCCCGAAGTCTAGCAGGAATATCAGGCAGTGCGTAAGGTTTTCGAGGGAGGCCTCGTTGCGGAAATGGGTTTCAAATCGATGGTTTCCCAGTTCTCCCGAAATAGTAACTACCGTAGAGCTAACCAATGATTCGTACTGTACCGTTACTTCACCGGGAATAGAAACACCCCACGAGAGAGTGCGAAGGGAAGGGTTCACGTGCCGTAATATCAGTTCTATTTCCTCGGCTATATCCGTACAATCCTTACGAAAAATGAGAGTTTTAACTTTGGTAAAAAGGCGTAGTTTTTCGGTTATTTTCTGTTTTCTGCTCCGAAAATCCTCATCGTGGGCGGAGCCAATGTTGGTAAATATGCCAATAGTAGGGTCAATTACCGGTTGCAAGTACTCCATTTCGTGGGGCCGGGAAAGCCCGGCTTCAAACAGACCTACGGTGTGGGACTCATTCATATTCCATACCGATAGGGGGACACCTACCTGAGAGTTATAACTCTTTGGGCTGGCTACGACCCGTTCCGAGGGTGCTAAAAGTTGGACCAGCCACTCCTTCACAATGGTTTTGCCGTTGCTACCGGTAATGCCCACTACGGGGATAGTAAATTGATGGCGATGCTTGGACGCCACGTGCTGTAAGGCACGTAAGCTGTTGTTTACTACCCAGATGGTCGCGTCAGTCCAGGCTTCTAGTTGAGATTTCAGGGCAGGGGTAAGGGCGGCGTTTTCGACAACGAATTCTTTTACGCCGCGGCGGTAGACGTCATTCAGGAAGCGGTGGCCGTCGTGGCGCTCACCTTTCAGAGCAAAGAAAATACTTCTTGCGGCAAAACTGAGTTGTCGGCTATCGGTAAGTAAGTAGAGTGCTTTGGTGGTAATACGAGAAGAGGAAGTTACAAATAAACTCATGTATAATTAAATAATTCAACTTCAAAGGTAGTGAAGTTTACGACTGATTATAACCATTTTTTCCAGCGGAAGTACAAAATCATACCAATGGTAATAGTAATCATGAAGCCCCAGGTAGCATAGTATCCATACGGACTTTGCAGCTCTGGCATGAATTCGAAATTCATGCCGTATACCCCAACGACGAAAGTAATAGGCATAAAAATGGCCGAAAAAATAGTGAGCGTTTTCATGACGGAATTCATGCGATTACTGATGGTAGACAAGTGTACGTCCACGAGGCTAGCCAGAAGTTCGCGGTAGGCGTCCAGGGTTTCAATAATCTGCATAACGTGGTCATTCACATCACGTAGGTAAGGAAAGACTCGCTTGGAAACTAGTGGAGCATCAGCCCGGATAAGGGTAGATACTATCTCCCGGAGGGGCCAGATGGCACGGCGCGTGGAAGTTAGCTCTCGTTTCAACGTATACAGTTCACTCAGCGACTGTGATTGATGGCCTTTAATGACCTTGTCTTCCAGTACATCCAATTGGTCTCCAAAGCTCTCCAAAGTCAGGAAATAATTATCTACGATAATATCCATCAGCGCGTAGAGCAGGTAATCAGATCCGCTGCGCCTGGTTTTTCCAACGGAGGCTTTCAGGCGTTCTACTATCGGCTTAAAAATATCACCCGAGCGTTCCTCTTGAAATGATATCAGGTATTTGTTGCCTAGTACTAATGAAACGTGTTCGCCCCAGATTTGCTCGGTGGAGGAGTCTTCCAAATGCAGCATTTTGAGGGTGACAAATAAGTGTCCGTCTTCATAGGTTTCAACTTTTGGTTTTTGCAATGTATTCATGACATCTTCGAGCAATAGCGGGTGCAGCTTATAGAGGTGCCCGATTTGCTCCATGACATCAGACTCGTGAATTCCTGTCACATTTAGCCAGGTAATGTGGGGTTGCTTGGTATCTACTTGCGGAAGGCACTCTTCCAGGGTTGACGCAACCTCTTCCCGGTAGAAAGCTTCGTTGTACTCTATTCGCTTAATGAGCGTTTTGAAATGGGTGGTTTCCCCCACGTAGGCCAGGGTACCCGGAGAAGTGAGCAGAGTTTTCTTTTGTTTCAGATGTTGATTTTTTGCCATGTTTACAAATTACTAATTTTTTGAAAAAGCACATGGCGTAGGCTGCCAGTACTGAATAGAAACAAAAGTAACATTCTTACCCTACTTAAGTAGTCGGACGTAAATATAGATATAATTTTTACCTTGCATCCATGCAAGGAAAGAAACGATACATCAGCCTGAGTGACGAGCAGCGTGCGGCACTCGTACTGGGCCATAAAACGGGCAATAAGGCCACCTTCCGCCTGCGCTGCCAGATGGTCATCTTCAGCTACCAGGGGCGCAAGATCGACCAGATCGCCGACATTTTGCGCTGCAATCGTCAGAGCGTGGTCAAGTGGTTCAACCGATACGAGAGCCTGGGCATCGACGGGCTACACACGGCCCAGGGGTCGGGCCGTCCGGCAGTGGTACGCACCGACAACCGCAAGGAGGTTGACCTGATCGAGCGCATCGTCGAGGAGCACCCCCAAAAGCTTGACGTGGCGCGCGAGCGCATTGAGCGGGAGCTGGGCAAGAAGATGTCACAGCGGACGCTGCGCAGGTTTTTAAAAAAAACGGCTGGCGCTGGAAGCGCTTCCGCCGCCACCCGCCCAAGCGTCCCTCGGAGCAGGAGCTGAGGGACGCCACCCAGGCGCTGGGCCTGCTTCTGTGCCTGGCCCTAGTGGGCCGCATCGACCTGCGCTACGCCGACCAGACGGGCTTCAACCTGCTGCCCAACGTGCCCTATGGCTACATACGCGTCGGCCAGCAGCGGGGCATCAGCAGCCAGAAGGGCGGCACGCTCAGCATCTTCGGGCTGCTCAACCTGCGCGGAGACCTGACCAGCTACCAGACTGCGGGCTACGTCAACTCGCAGACG
>Ga0335398_10001003_pt1 | contig 49615 bp, 54 predicted proteins | sample BON03_FD_205742 | JGI IMG/M metagenome (GOLD analysis project Ga0335398, IMG submission 205742) | Freshwater microbial communities from Lake Bonney liftoff mats and glacier meltwater in Antarctica - BON-03 (spades assembly) (version 2) | ecosystem: Environmental > Aquatic > Freshwater > Ice >... | reverse complement strand
CATGGCTTTATGCTGAACATCATTGCTGGGCTTATCGCTTACTCACTTAAAGAAAATAAACCTTCGCTAAGAATGAGTAGCGAAGTATTTAGCATGATGATCGTTTCTTAACCAGATCTCAGGTTATGTAGATCTGATGCTTTATTTTTTGCACTAAAGGTCAGTAATTCAGTAATATCCATGTATATTCCTAATCATTTTAAGTTGTAGTCCAACCTCCAGCAGGAAGTCTATAACGTAAAGGTATCGCGCTGACAGCAGGCTTGCAACATGACAGAGTTAAATAATCGATTTCATACCATTATAGACAACATTCGTGTTGCTGAAAATCAAGCAGGAATGATTCCTAATTCAGTGCAATTACTCGCTGTTAGCAAGACACAGCCAGCCGAAGTGATACGGCAGGCTGCTGAAGCAGGCCAACGTTATTTTGGTGAAAATTATTTACAAGAAGCGCTCATTAAAATAAATTCGCTTAAGGATCTCAAGATTGAATGGCATTTTATTGGTCCTATTCAATCCAATAAAACAAAAGATATTGCCGCTAATTTTGATTGGGTACAAACAGTTGATCGTTTAAAAATCGCGCAACGCCTCGATAATCAACGCCCAAGTAGTCGTGGTAAATTGAATATATGTATTCAGGTCAATATTGATAATGAATCAAGCAAATCAGGCATAGCGGCTACAGAATTATTTGAACTAGCCAAACAAATATCTCAACTTAATAACCTTCAGTTACGTGGCTTAATGATTATTCCCACTCACACCGATGACCCGCTGCAACAGCAACGCTCATTTCACCTAGCGCATATGTTATTCAAGCAACTTGCCGAGATTTATCCATCAATAGACACCCTCTCTATGGGTATGTCAGGAGACATGGCAATGGCAATAGCTGAAGGGAGTACCATGGTGCGTATAGGCACCGCTATTTTTGGCATAAGGCACACATGAAACGCACCATTTGCTTAAAGCAGCCAAGCGATAACAAATAATTAATAACAACTACTTACATCAATATGGAACTGATTATGAAAGACTGCAATATTACATTTATAGGCGGGGGAAATATGGCACGGAGCCTAATAGGAGGACTGATTTCTGATGGTTTTGACCCTCACCATATTCATGTGTCAGATGCTGAACCACTGTGTTTACAGGCCCTCACAGATAAATATCCCATTCATGCCTATAGCAGCAATATTGAAGCGGCTAAAGCTTGTGATGTATTGATTTTAGCCGTCAAACCTCAACAATTACAATCTGTAGTTCGACAACTAGCACCGCATTGGCAAGCCGATACGCTATTAATATCCATTGCAGCAGGCATTCGTATTGCTGATATTGCTCGCTGGTTAGAACAAGATAAAGCCGCTATTGTTCGCGCGATGCCTAATACTCCATCATTAGTACAAGCAGGGGCAACAGCGCTTTCCGCTAATGATTTTGTAAGCACGCAACAACATGAGCTCGCTGAATCGATCCTCCGTGCAGTAGGACTTGCATTATGGGTTGATGATGAAGGAAAGATGGATGCTGTTACGGCACTCTCGGGCAGTGGTCCTGCTTATTTTTTCCTTGTTATGGAAGCAATGGAATTTGCAGCTACAGAAATGGGATTAGATGCCGAGTCAGCTCGTCTACTGTGTTTACAAACGGCATTTGGTGCCGCGAAAATGGCCTTAGAAAGTGATGAAACAACAAAAACATTGCGTGAACGAGTAACCTCCCCAGGGGGTACAACTGAATGCGCCTTACATGAATTAGAAGATGGTGGCATTCGTAGTTTATTTGAAAATGCATTAGTGGCCGCAGCTCTGCGTTCTCGTGAATTAGCCAATCAGTTAGGAGAAGATGATGCCTAGTGGTTATTTCAGCCAGCCTATTCTATTCATAATAGAAGTATTATTTGGACTGTATATGGGTATAGTTGCGCTGCGCATTATCATGCAATGGGCGCACTGGGAATATCACAACCCGCTAGTGCAATTAATTATTCGCGCAACCCAAATACCGGTTAAATTCTTAAGGCGTTTTATTCCTCCTGTTGGCCGCTGGGATACAGCAACCATTGTTTTACTTGTTGTCCTAGCGATTTTAAAACTATTTCTAATGGCACTGTTACAACCGAGTTTATTGAATCTAATTGTCATTTTACGTTTGGCGCTTGCTGATATTTTCTCTTTATTCATTACACTGTTTTCTGCCAGTATCATCATTCAAGTCATTTTAAGCTGGATCCAACCACACAATAGCGATAATCCTATTACGCCACTGATCAGCCGAATGAATAACCCATTGTTACGACCTATTCGTCAACGCTTACCGGTAATGAGCGGATTAGATTTATCACCGCTCATCGTCCTGCTTGGTTTACAGTTATTAGCCATGCTAGTTTTACCCTTGCTAACGGGTGGACTTTGAACAATGATCTTTTCAATGCTGATCACATATAATACGTAGTCATTTATTTAAGGAATACCAGTAGTATGCCGGAAACAGTACCAGCCGATTCAGTCGGATTGGTGAGCCCCACAATCCTACACATTGATTCGCCCCTACTTCTAGATTGCGGTCGCACCTTGCCAAGTTACGATCTGATTTATGAAACCTATGGCGAGCTCAACAATGCTGCATCTAATGCGGTATTAATTTGTCACGCCTTATCCGGCGATCATCATGTGGCGGGTTACCATAGCGCTGATGATAAAAAGCCAGGCTGGTGGGATTCTGCCATTGGCCCCGGTAAAGCGATTGATACTAATACGTTTTTCGTGGTCTGTCTAAATAACTTAGGCGGCTGTAAAGGCTCAACTGGCCCTACTAGCCTTAACCCAGAAACAGGTAAGTATTACGGGCCTGATTTCCCTATTATTACTGTAGCGGATTGGGTGCGTAGTCAAGCGGTGTTAGCAGATCACCTCAAGGTTCAGCAATGGGCTGCTGTCGTAGGTGGAAGCTTGGGTGCCATGCAGTCTATGCAATGGGCTATTAGCTTGCCAGAACGATTAAGGCACGTACTTATTATTGCAGCTGCGCCAAAGTTATCTGCTCAAAATATCGCCTTTAATGAAGTTGCTAGAACTGCGATCAAATCCGATCCTAATTTCCATGAAGGTTATTATGCCGAACATAATACCTTGCCTCGTCAGGGTTTAGGTTTAGCCAGAATGTTAGGCCACATTACGTATCTATCTGATGAAGCAATGGGCGAAAAATTTGGTCGCGAGCTGCGTAATGGCACCATTAATTACGGCTATGATGTTGAGTTTCAGATTGAAAGTTACCTGCAATATCAGAGCAGTAGTTTTGTCGAACGTTTTGATGCAAATACTTATTTATTAATGACTAAAGCCCTCGATTATTTTGATCCAGCACAAGCATTTAATGATGATCTCGCGGCCACTATGGCGAATATTCAGGCGCATAGTTTAGTCATTTCATTTACTAGTGATTGGCGATTTTCACCTGCTCGCTCACAAGAAATCGTCGACGCCTTACTAAGTGCAGGTAAAAATGTAACCTATGCTGAAATAGAAGCCCATCAAGGTCATGATGCTTTTTTAATGCCGATCCCTCGCTATATGGAAATAGTACAAACCTATATGCAACATGTCGCAACTGAGTGCCAATCATGAGTTTACGTATTGATCTACAAATCATTAGTGACTGGATCCCTGATGGCGCGCGTGTTCTTGATTTGGGCTGTGACAATGGCACCTTACTGAAACACTTACAGCAACGCGGCATTACTGGCTACGGCTTGGAAATTGATAATAGTAAATTTGCCGCTTGTATCGAAGCAGGCGTTAATGTCATTCAAGCAGATCTCGACCAAGGATTGCCTCAATTTGCCGACCAAAGTTTTGATTTTGTCATTTTATCGCAGACTTTACAGGCGATTAATCATCCTGATTTTTTATTAGACGAAATTGTCCGTGTTGGCAAACAAGCGATTATTGGCTTTCCTAATTTTGGTCATTGGCAATGTCGCTGGCAATTAGCTTTTGGCGGGCGTATGCCGGTTTCAAAGACATTGCCTAATGCTTGGTTCGACACGCCAAATATTCACCTGTGTACGATTCAAGACTTTGAAAAAATCTGTATCAGCAAACGGATTGAAATCCAACAACGCAGCATCGTCAATCACGCCCATAAAGATACTTTAGGCACTAAACTGTTACCCAATCTGTTTGGGCAAACCGCACTTTATCAACTGAATAAATCATAATGAAACCCTATCAACAACAATTTATCGAATTTGCACTTGAAACGGGTGTATTACGTTTTGGATCATTTACCCTGAAATCGGGAAGAACTAGCCCTTATTTCTTCAACAGTGGATTGTTTAACACCGGTGCTAGCCTTGCCAAACTAGGTCGTTTTTATGCACAAGCTATCAGCGAATCGACCTTGGATTACGATGTTTTATTTGGCCCTGCATACAAAGGCATTCCTCTGGCATCGACCACCGTTATCGCATTAGCGGACAATCATCAACGTGACGTGCCTTATGTCTTTAATCGTAAAGAAACAAAAGATCATGGTGAAGGCGGTCAGTTAGTGGGCGCTGATCTTAAAGGTAAAATATTAATTATTGATGATGTTATTTCTGCGGGCACCTCAGTTCGCGAATCAGTTGAAATTATAAATGCAGCGAATGCAGTACCAGCAGGCGTTATTATTGCGTTAGATCGGCAAGAGCGTGGCCAAGATAGTCGTTCAGCCATTCAAGAAGTAGAAGCGGAACATAAAATTCCTGTGGTCAGCATTATTGGCCTGAATGATTTACTAACCTATCTACAACATAATGCTGAATTAAGCCAATATTTGCCTGAGGTTGAAGCGTATCGTCAGCAATATGGCGTGTAGACGCATAATTTAATAGTCATATTTTCAAAGAACACCCGTAATTGTGTGATTTTCTATAACGATTTATATAGAACCTTTCCAGACTATAATCCTGTCCAAATTAGCTTAACTGAAATAAGTAAAGTCACCACTTCAAACGACCGTTTGATCCAGCGGTTACCATGTTTAATTGCTAGATGAGATCCCAAATAGCCACCTAGTAATGAGCCTAATAAAAGAGCGGGTAACCAATCCCAGCGAATTTCACCCAAAATACCTAAGGTGATCGCACCTGCACCATTCCAGAATATACCCACTAAAATCAGCGTGTAAGCTACTGCTCGTTGGTAGTCTAGACCAAACCATATTACTAACCAAATAGTTACAAATAATCCTGTTCCTGAGGTCAACGAACCATTCAAAATACCCAATAGGAACAAAACACCACTCCCCTTGATATAACCCAAAGTATCACGATGCTGCGGATTATCAATTTGACCTAAAGTAGGTTTAAATATTGAATATATACCCAAGCCACCCGTTAATATCCCTAGCGAAATGAGCGCAATCTCTTCAGGTATCAGTAGAATAAAACTGCCGCCTAACACGACGCCAGGTACCCCAGCACAGATCATCATTAAGACAAATTTTCGTTCCAATTGACTCGTCGAAAGGTAGCGTAATATTGCACCTAACCCTAAAGCTACACTTGCCACCTTATGTGTAGCTAAGGCAACAGAGAAACTTAGACCCAAAAAGATAAGTAATGGAAACTGAATGAGTCCGGCACCGCCGCCGCTAAAAGCAGAGAAGGTATTGGCAACTAATGATAATAAAAACAAAACAAATTGTTCCAGAGGGTTCACCTTTGATCAAACTCCTTATAGAATGAGAGCTATGAGAAAATTAAATTTTTATTCTGTTTCACTACTGGTCTTAGCTTTAACGCTATTAAGCCAGCCATCTTACGCCGGCAAGATATATCGTTTCCATGATGAAAATGGAATTTCTACTTTAAGTAAAATACTGCCCCCTTATGCTGCGCAACAAGGTTATGAAGTACTGGATGATAAATCTTTTCGCGTCATTGAACGAGTATTATCAAATAAAGAGTCTATTAAGCGGAGCCATGCTGAACAAATTGATGCTCAAGAAAAACAACAATTAAAACAACAACAGCTAAAACAAGAAGAGTTAAAACGGGTAGAAAAAGAGCAAAGAATAGTTGATCAGAACTTACTAGCTATATATCCATCGATTCAAGATCTTATTAAAACGCGAGATGATTACCTTGCCTATATTAATAAGCAAATTGAAGACAGCGTCACACAGCACAAATATATTGAAGAACAGTTACATCAATTACAGCAATCTGCAGCAGAACAAGAGCTGAGTGGTCAGCCAATCTCAAGTAAATTAAATCAGCAAATTGAGGCGATACAAAAAGAAATCGTCGATAATGAAATACATTTAGAAGCGTTACAGGACGATAATCTCAACAGTAGCCATCAATATGAGCATGATTTGATTCGACTACGTCAATTACAAAGCATTCGCCGACAAGCGGACTCACAATAATGAGCAGCTTAAATAAGCGTATCCATCACGGCTAATAATTGTTGATTTTCTTCCGTGCTACCAATAGTAATGCGTAAATACTGCTGAATTCTTTCTTGTTTAAAGTGACGGACAATTACGCCTTCCTTACGTAAACCAGTAGATAATTCAGCCGCATCATTATGTGGATGTGTTGCAAACACAAAATTTGCACCAGATGGTAAAACTGTAAAGCCAAGTGCTTCCAATTCACTCGTCACCCACTTGCGACTGTCGATAACTTTTTGACAAGTCTGCTCAAAATAAGCTTGGTCTTCAAATGCCGCTACGCCAGCAGTGATGGCAAGGCTATCTAATGGATACGAGTTAAAGCTATCTTTGATTCGCACTAAACCTGCGATCAGATCTGGGTGACCAACAGCAAAGCCAATTCGTAAGCCCGCTAAAGAGCGTGACTTCGATAAGGTTTGCGTGACTAATAAATTCGGGTATTTATCAACTAATACAATCGCTGTTTCACCACCAAAATCAATATAAGCTTCGTCAATTACAACCACTGACTCTGTATTTTTTTGTAGTAATTTTTCAATTTCTGCCAAATCTAATAGACGACTGGTGGGTGCATTAGGATTTGGGAAAATAATGCCACCATTCTCCCGAAAATAATCTTCCACTTTAATTTCAAACGCATTAGTTAATGGAATAGCTTGATGATCAATCTGATAAAGCTGGCAATAAACAGGATAAAAACTATAGGTAATATCTGGAAATAATAACGGTGCTTGTTGCTGAAAAAAGGCATGAAAAACATGTGCTAATACTTCATCAGAACCATTACCAACAAAAACTTGATTTATAGCTAGCTGGTGGTGATCTGCAATAGATTGCTTTAATGCCGTCGCGTTAGGATCGGGATATAACCGTAGAATATCACTGGTGGCTAGTCGAATGGCATCCAGTACTTTAGGTGAAGGTCCATAAGGATTTTCATTGGTATTAAGTTTAATTAAATTAGCCATTTTTGGTTGTTCACCTGGTACGTAAGGCTCTAAATCATGAACAACAGGGCTCCAAAAACGACTCATTATATTAATCCTTTAGACGATATTCTGCTGATCGCGCATGCGCAGTCAAACTTTCGCCACGGGCTAACACTGATGCAATCTGACCTAAAGTCTGAGCACCTTGTTCTGATACCTGAATCAAACTCGAACGCTTTTGAAAGTCATACACGCCAAGTGGCGAGCTGAATCGAGCGGTACGTGATGTTGGTAATACGTGATTAGGACCTGCACAGTAATCACCTAATGCTTCAGCGGTATAACGACCCATAAAAATAGCGCCAGCATGGCGGATTTTCTTCGACATAGTCATTGGATCTTCAACCGATAACTCTAAATGTTCAGGCGCGATAAAGTTGGCTACTTCAATGGCTTCATCCATATCATTCACATGTATTAAAGCACCACGAGCGCCGAGTGACGCACTAATAATCTCTTGCCGCTCCATCGTTGGCAATAAGCGTGCAATCGCCTCTCTAACCTGTTGTAAAAAGGCTGCATCAGGTGAAATCAAAATAGATTGAGCATCTTCATCATGTTCAGCTTGGGAAAACAAATCCATTGCTATCCATTCTGGGTCAGTTTTACCGTCACAAATAACCAAGATTTCAGATGGACCAGCAATCATATCAATACCCACAGTACCAAAAACCATGCCTTTAGCCGTGGCGACATAAATATTGCCCGGGCCTACAATTTTGTCGACTTGAGGAACCGTTTCAGTTCCATATGCTAATGCTGCAACTGCTTGTGCACCACCAATAGCAAAAATACGATCAACGCCTGCAATGGCAGCAGCAGCTAAAACCAGGTCATTTACTTCACCGTCAGGCGTTGGCACCACCATGATTAGCTCATCAACGCCAGCTACTTTAGCCGGAATCGCATTCATCAAGACCGATGAAGGATAAGCCGCTTTACCACCGGGAACATATAATCCTGCTCGTTGAATAGCGGTCACTTGTTGGCCTAAAATAGTGCCATCCGCTTCTGTATAAGTCCAAGAGTCTTGTTTTTGATGTTCATGATAAACGCGTACCCGTTCTGCCGCGGCTTGTAGTGCTTGGCGTTGATTTTCAGGGATCGATTCTAAGGCGGCATGAGCGCGAGATAGAGGAATTTCTAATTCAGCCATAGTCTGAACTGTTAGACGGTCAAATCGGCGACTATATTCTAAAACAGCTTCATCACCTTTGGTTTTCACATCGGATAGGATAGCTTTAACTGTATCACCGATTGCGGCATCCGAGACGGCTTCCCAAGCAAGTAACGCTTCAAGCTGTGTCCAAAAATCATTATCGTCAAAGTTAAGCTGTTTAATTTCAATCATTATTTTGCTCTCTTACTGCCTTGCGAATATCATCAATAAATCGTTGGATTCGCGCATGTTTCATTTTCATAGAAGCTTTGTTCACCACCAACCGTGAGCTAATTTCGGCAATCAGCTCCATCGGCACTAAGCCATTAGCTCGTAATGTATCGCCAGTATCAACCACATCCACAATACGATCAGCCATACCGACTAGCGGAGCAAGCTCCATCGAGCCATAAAGTTTAATAATATCAACTTGTTGACCTTGTTGCGCATAGAATCGGCGGGTACTTTCAACAAATTTAGTCGCCACTTTTAATCGACCATTTTTAACAGGCTCGTTTATCCTGCCAGCCGTCATCAATTTACAGCGGGCAATTTTGAGATCTACTGGTTCATATAATTCAGCACTGGGATGTTCAAGCAATACGTCCTTCCCCGCCACACCGATATCTGCACCACCATATTCAACATAAGTAGGCACATCTGAAGCACGCACAATAATAATGCGAACATCTGGCTGCGTTGTTTCTAAAATCAACTTACGGCTAGTTTCAGGATCATCAAGAGGCTCGATACCTGCCGCCTTCAAGAGGGGCAACGTATCTTTAAAGATGCGCCCTTTAGATAAGGCTAAAGTTAATGTATTGGGCATTTTAATCTCTTGTAGAACTTGGAATGCGGCGAATATTCGCCCCTAATTGCTGAAGTTTTTCTTCTATACATTCATAACCACGATCAATATGATAAATATGTTCTACAAGCGTTGCGCCATCAGCAACTAGTGCTGCCAAAACCAAACCTGCTGAAGCACGTAAATCCGTTGCCATGACAGGTGCAGCAGTTAATCTTTCCTGCCCAGTACACATCACAGTATTGCCTTCTATTTGCAAGGTGGCACCCATGCGTTGGAGTTCTTGCACATGCATAAATCTATTTTCAAACACCGTTTCAACAATGGTACCTTGACCTTCGGCAACACTATTTAATGCTGTAAATTGCGCCTGCATATCAGTAGGAAATGCAGGATAGGGTGCAGTACGAATACTCACCGCTTTTGGACGTTTGCCATGCATGTCTAGTGAAATCCAATCATCACCAACTTGAATATCAGCTCCAGCTTCCTCAAGTTTTAATAACACCGCTTCCAAGTCTTTAGCGTTGGTGTCTTTTAATTTTACTTTGCCTCGCGTCATTGCTGCTGCAACTAAATATGTTCCTGTTTCAATACGGTCAGGTAAAATATTATAAGGGGCACCATGTAGGGCTTTAACACCTTCGATGACTAATGTTGCGGTACCGATCCCACTTATTTTTGCGCCCATATTATTAAGATAATGAGCTAAATCGACAACTTCTGGTTCACGTGCTGCATTTTCAAGGGTCGTTATGCCTTCAGCTAACGTTGCAGCCATCAGTAAATTCTCAGTGCCCGTTACAGTCACTTGATCCAAGAAGATATGTGCACCCTTTAACCTACCATTAGACGTGGCACGTATATATCCGTTTTCAACTTTAATATGTGCGCCCATTTGTTCAAGCCCACGCAGATGCAAATCAACCGGACGTGAACCGATGGCACAACCACCTGGCAATGACACATCGGCCTTACCAAACCTAGCCAATAGTGGACCCAATACTAAAATTGATGCTCGCATCGTTTTAACCAAGTCATAAGGTGCTTCAGTCTCAGTCAACGTTGAAGGGTCAATAACTACTCCAGAGCGTTCGTCTACCGTAATTGACACACCCATACGGCCTAATAATTCAAGCGTAGTAGTAATATCGTGTAGATGTGGCACGTTGCCAATCCTCACTGGCGAATCTACCAGCAAAGCGCCCATTAGAATAGGTAGAGCGGCATTTTTAGCGCCAGAGATACGTATTTCGCCATTTAAGGCGTTTCCACCGTTGATAAGTAATTTATCCATGCAGTCTCTATTTTAGTCGCGCAATCGATCTACCGAGGCGCTGAAGTCTTTAAAGATAGTGCGTGTAAAGCACTTTCGAAGCTATCACCTAATGTGGCATAAACCAATTTATGTTGAGCTAATAGAGACTGCCCTGCAAAAGAAGGGCTAATCACTCTTGCTTCAAAATGTTGTCCATCATCACCCAATACTTCTACTGTTGCATCTGGCAACCCTGCTTCTATCAATTTCTGAATATCTATTGCTTGCATCAATTATGTCAACTTATTAAAAATTATTGTAAAGGTAGTAACTCGTCCAAACCGCTGGCATGGGCCATAGCTAACATCTGGGCGGGGATATTGTGAAACACAATATTTTTGTTTTGCTGCTTAGCCGAACGCATCCAATCAATCAGCAATGCTAGCCCAGCACTATCACTACAACTTACATCAGCCAAATCAATATTTAATACTGGGATAGAAGTAAATACACGTCGTGAAGAGACTAACAAATTATTCACTGTCGCAAATGTCAAATCACCACAAACATTGACGTAGTCGGTTTCTGGATCATGTTTTAACTTGCAGGCTTGACTCATATTTTTACTTTTACGTTCTTACTGGCAAGACGTTGAATTAGCTGATCAACACCATCGTTACGAATTTCCGTAGCAAACGTAGAGCGATAGTTCGTTACCAAACTAATCCCATCAATTTTCACATCATAGACTTTCCAAGCATCGTTTTTATTTTCATATAACGATAATGACATTGGAATAGCGGGGCCTCCAGTCTGGATAATATCCATATCTACTTGCACTTTTTTAGTTTTAACATCATCACGGAATGGTAAAAAACGAATTTCTTGATCCGAGTATTCCAACATTGCCGTTGAATAAGTTCTGATTAATAACAATCTAAATTCATCTGTAAATCTTAGTTGTTGTGCTGCGGAAAGTCCGCGCCAATTTTTGCCGAGAGCCAGCTTAGCCATTTTTTCAAAATCAAAATGTGGCATTAATACATCTGTTACCAAACCATAGATAAGGTCAGGATCCGCTTTTAGTTGAAGTTTGTTATCTTCCAATGATTTCTTCATTTTATCTGTTGAAGCTTTCACCAAAGCTTGTGGCGCCGGCATTTCGTCTGCCACTGCCTGCGATGACATTCCAGTTATTGAAAATAACATTACTAACGCAATAATTGCCCTATTAAAGAAATAGTTATTTGCACGCATTATTTATTCACCTTCCGCTTTACTAAATAAAAATTGACCGATGACTTGTTCAAGCACTAACGCTGGCTGTGTCAGGTGTAAGACATCACCATTTTTCAAAAATTCCTCTTCTGCACCCGCTTCCAAGGCAATATATTGCTCACCCAACAAACCTGCCGTAAAAATACTAGCCGAAGTATCTGTCGGTAAGGTACTGAATTGAGAGTACAAATCTAAGGTTACTTTCGCGTTATAAGTAGTGCCATCAAGCGTAATATTAGACACTCGCCCGACACGTACACCTGCCATAGTAACGGGTGACCGCACTTTCAATCCGCCAATATTGCCAAATTCCGCCACGACTTGGTAACCAGCATCATCAGTAAAATCAGTGAAATTGCTAACTTTCATCGCCAAGACAAATATAGCGACAATACCTGCGGCTACAAACATTCCGACCGTAATCTCGGTATTTCTTTTTTGCATCACTTATATTCCTCCAAACATTAGTGCCGTAAGCACAAAGTCTAATCCTAAAATTGCGAAGGCAGAATGCACTACCGTTCGTGTTGTTGCTCGCCCGACACCTTCAGATGTTGGTGCAGCATCATAGCCTTCAAATAGTGCAATCCAGGTGACAACGATACCAAACACTACGCTTTTGATAACGCCATTGAGCACATCATCATACCAATCTGTTTTAACCTGCATTTGTGACCAAAAGGCACCATCATCGACGCCTAATAGACCGTAACCGACTACAAACCCGCCAAATATACCTACCGCACTAAAAATTGCGGCAAGCAAGGGCATTGAAATAATACCGGCTACAAAACGTGGGCCAATAATGCGACGAATCGGATCAACAGCCATCATCTCCATACCTGATAGTTGCTCAGTACTTTTCATTAAACCTATTTCAGCAGTAAGAGCAGAGCCTGCACGGCCTGCGAATAATAAGGCGCTCACTACAGGGCCTAACTCGCGAACTAAAGATAGCGCCACTAAAACACCCAGAGATTCTTCTGCACCAAAATCAACTAGGGTATTGTAACCTTGCAAGCCAAGTACCATGCCAACAAATAAGCCGGATACTAGAATAATCATCACGGACATTACGCCCACTGAATGCAATTGCTGAATAACGAGAGAAAAACGAAGCATTACTTCAGGAATGCCCCTTACCATGTACCATAAAAACAAATGGCCACGACCCAATCGTTGAAGAGTATCTATACCCCATCGACCTAAGCTCTGAATAAAATCAATCATGCCGGCACCTCAGGACTTAATAAATCGTCAGCAAATTCAGTACCGGGATAATGGAACGGTACAGGACCATCAGGTAGGCCTTGTATAAACTGTTGAACCCATTGAGAAGATGAACGTTTCAACTGAACAGGCGAGCCAGACTCGATCACCTTACCTGCTGACAACAAATAGATAATATCGGCTATTTCTGTCGTTTCCCTCACATCATGTGAAACGACAATACTGGTTAATCCCATCGCATCATTCAAACGATGAATTAAGTTCACAATCGTTCCCATCGAAATAGGATCTTGTCCAGTAAACGGTTCATCATACATAACCATCATGGGATCAAGCGTCACCGCTCTTGCCAAGGCAACTCGTCTCGCCATACCACCTGATAATTCTGCTGGCATTAAATTACGCGCATTGCGCAAACCCACGGCTTGTAATTTCATCAGTACCAAATCGCGAATCATACTTTCTGGCAAGTCAGTATGTTCTCGTAGTGGAAAAGCGACATTGTCAAATACCGAAATATCTGTCAGCAAAGCACCACTCTGAAATAACATACCCATGCGCTTACGTAGCTCATATAGACCCGCATGTGAAAGTTTATGAACATTTTGACCATCAACTTCAATGGTTCCGCTATCTGGACGCAATTGTCCGCCGATTAAGCGCAACAATGTTGTCTTTCCGGTTCCGCTTGGTCCCATAATTGCGGTAATTTTTCCGCGCTGAATATCAATATTCACCCCGTCAAAAATAGCTCTATCACCACGATAGAAGTGCAAATCCCTGATTTTTATCAGTGGCACTAGTGTCTCCAAGCGAATATAAAAGAATAAAGGGCGTTAATTTTCAAGAATATGGGCAAGTAAGTCAAATCTGCTTGTGGAAAAAATTAGTCTGTTCGGCTAGAGTGTGTCCACCAGATTCTGGTCTTGGGAACTTTCCACACACACAATCGTTCTTAGCTTGTGTAAGTTCACAACTACAATTACCGCATTAATACGGAGAGAAATAATGAAGAAATTTTTACATTTTATTGCAGCAGCTATGATCGCTATTCCCATGTTAGCCGCCGCTCATGGCCCTAGCCGCCAATTGGTCGAAGAAAAAATCTTCATCAAAGCTGCGCCAGATAAAGTATGGGCCATGGTTAAAGATTTCGGTGGCCTTCACAAATGGCACCCAGCAGTCGCCAGCACCGAATTAAAAGATGAAAAAACTCGCGTATTAACGCTAGCTTCCGAAGGTAATCCAACCATTACTGAAGAGCTAGAAAATTTTGATGATGAGAAAATGACATTTGTATACAAAATCAATGATATGAGTGTTGTCAAAACCATTACATTCAACAGTGTCGACACGCCTTATTACACCTTACCTGTCGCTAACTACAAATCATGGTTCAGTGTAAAAGCGGTTGATGGTGGCAGTGAAGTGAAATGGAAAGGTAAATTCTATCGTTCATTTATGTCTAACCCACCCGTTCCTGAAGGCCAAAGCGACCAAGATGCAGTCGATACCATTAAAGCCGTTTACACGTCGGGTCTAGATAACCTTAAAATTATCATGGAAAAATAAGTGCAAAAGCAACTTTGCTTAACATTTATAAAGGCGACCTTTAAAAAGATCGCCTTTTTTCTTGTCTGCATAAACATGCTTACTGCCTGTTCAGTACCGCCGCCTTCCTATGCTTTTATTACTAATCAACTCAGCGATAGCGTGAGTGTAATTGATATTACCACTCACAAAATCGTTAAAACCATTGCAATCGGTGAAGGGAATCGCCCTGCTGGTATCGCCACCAGCAAAACCGGACATCAAGCCTTTGTTAGCAATCCGGAAGGTATGGAGGTTGCAATTATTGATACCGACACCTTAGAAGTAACTAATCACATTTCAGTTGGTGCAGGCCCTGTCGGCATTGCAAGTAATGATGACGGAACCCGTGTTTACATTGCTGACTGGTATCAAAACATCATCAGTGTTTTTGATACTGATACATCTAAAGTAATCGCCACAATACCTGTCGGAAAGTCACCTGCAGGTTTAATGGTTGATGATAAACAACACCGTCTTTATGTTGCTAACCGTGATGACAATACCGTTATGATTATCGATACCAATCATTATGGCGTATTAAATACAATTGATGTCGGCACTGCACCGTTTGGCTTAGCCATATCACCAGATAGTCAACTTCTATATAGTGTCAATGTACGAAGTAGCAATGTCAGTGTCATCGACACTCAACTTGCCAAAGTTGTTGATACGATTGCTGTGGGCGAATGGCCTTACTGCGCCGCCGTTAGTCCAGATGGTCAAGCACTCTATATAACTAACCAAGATGACAGCACTATTTCGGTCATTGATACACGGAGTAGCAGTGTGATCGATACTATCGACGTTGGCGATTCACCAGAAGGCATTGATGTTACTAAAGATGGCAAGTTTATCTATGTGGCAAACTGGGGTGATGGCACCGTTTCGGTCATCAGCAGCGCAACTAATAAAGTCATCTCGACCATAGAAACAGGTAAAGGGGCCCGAGCCTTTGGTCAATTTATAACAAAAATACAATAATGAATTTAGACATTGAATCACCCTACTCAGTCAGTATTGATTCAAATGAACGTATCGCTGCGGCAAAAGCATTAGCTGACAAGTTAAGCTTGCCTTTTGCCGCACTTGATATACAACACATTCAACTGGTATTAACACTACACCACCTAGAAATTCGTGCCCCCGAACTAGGCAATCCAATTCTGATTGATTTTGAAGAAGGCAAAAATGCCCATCGCAGACAATATGGCGGTGGTCGAGGTCAATCTCTTGCTAAAGCGATTGGCTTAAAAAAAGGGGCTAACCCTACCGTTATTGACGCCACCGCAGGTTTTGGGCGTGATGCCTTTGTCCTAGCGACTCTAGGCTGCAAAGTTATCTTAATTGAGCGCAACCCACTGGTTGCAGCCTTACTCGATGATGCACTCCAACGGGCAGATAAAAACACAGAGATCACCGAAGTAATTAGTCGCATGTCATTAATCAATCATGACGCAACGACCCATCTCTACATGCTTGAAGGCGCAGTTTATCCAGACGTTATTTATATGGATCCTATGTATCCCAGCCGCGATAAATCAGCCCTAGTCAAAAAGGACATGCGTTTATTGCATCAACTTGCAGGACCAGATACCGATAGTGAGCAACTACTTACTACAGCCCGAACAAGAGCGCTAAAAAGAGTCGTTGTTAAACGCCCTAAATCAGCTCCGTTTGTTGGCAATCAAAAACCCACCACCAGTATCGAAAGCAAAAACACTCGCTATGATGTTTACATAAACTTATCAACGTAATATTTTTGTGGCTTATCAGCGAGTATTTTAAGGTATAGTCAATTCGAGAATTCTGATGAAGAATGATTGTCCGCATATAGAAATTACAGCGAATTTTTATTCCTGTTAACTACATGTTATGCAGAAATAATCTCATTCGTTTTACATTCAATTGTCATAGCAGTAACAAAAGTCACCATCCCAAATTTATTATTAGGCTCAGCACCAGTTGTATCAGCTAATATTTCCCTTAATTAAAGGGATGTCAAAATGTGGTTAAATCAAAAAGGAAAAGAAGAGGTGACAAATAAAGAGGGTAACTGGACTATTTGTCAGGACTGTCAAGGACGCGGCAAAAAAAGCAGAAGGCTCCGCAAGAAAGTGCGACTGCGCTACCAGAGGGAATTGGATGAATTTGAAAAAACTAAGGGCGAAGGGCCGGCTCCAGCTCGTCCTAAGGGTCACCTTGATGACTGTTTGAACTGTAGGGGAGCTGGGTTAGTTCCTTCTACTAGTCATCCTGTAGCGGACAAAGAAAACTACCCTCACGTTGCTATTATTGGTGGAGGTATAGGGGGCGTGGCTCTCGCGGTGGCTTGTTTACACCGCGGGATCCCTTTTACGCTTTATGAACGTGATAGTGGTTTCGATAATCGTTCTCAGGGTTATGGGCTCACTTTGCAACAAGCAAGTAAAGCGATCGAAGGATTGGGAATTTTCTCATTAGCAGAAGGCGTGATTTCAACAAGACATGTGGTCCATACCACAGAAGGTAAAGTGATCGGTGAATGGGGGGCCAGAAAGTGGGTGCCTTCAGATGTAAAAACGTCTCCAAAACGAACAAATGTGCATATCGCACGACAGTCTTTGCGCTTAGCACTGCTTGAGCAACTCGGTGGATATAATGCTGTGCAGTGGGGCCACCAGTTAGTCGATTTTAAGGAATATAAGAGTGAAGGTGTTGAGCTGATATTTCAGGTAAAGGGGGCACTGAAATACGCCAATGCCGATCTTGTAGTAGGAGCAGATGGCATTCGTAGTGCGGTGCGCAAATTACTGATTGGTCAAGATATCACCCCTTTACGCTACCTAGGTTGTATTGTTATTTTGGGTATTTGTCCTTTGAAGGACCTGGACGGTCTTGAACATGACTTACTCGATTCAGCTACGGTATTTCAAACCGCTAATGGCAATGAGCGGATCTACATAATGCCCTATTCGTCAGACGCGGTGATGTGGCAGCTTAGCTTCCCAATGCCAGAAAAAGAAGCTAAGACCTTAAGTGCTCAGGGCGCTCATGCACTCAAGGATGAAGCATGTCGGAGAACGCAGTGGCACGATCCCATCCCTCAGATTTTAGCGGCGACCCTGGAAGCGCAGGTGTCTGGATATCCCGTGTATGACCGAGAATTACTCCAGTCAGAATTGTTAGATAAAGGAGGCTCTGTAACGCTAATCGGAGATGCGGCTCACCCGATGAGTCCATTCAAAGGACAGGGTGCGAATCAAGCGCTGCTCGATGCCTTGGCACTGGCTAGGGGGATTGCAAAAGGATGTAGACCCTTATCTCAATGGAGGAAAGCTGGTGTAAGGGAAAGTGTGTTAACTGAGTTTGAAGCTGAAATGTTAGAACGTAGTGCTTCTAAAGTGAAGGATTCAGCAGAAGCTGCACAGTTCCTGCATTCCGACATTGTGCTCCATGAAGGTAATGAGCCGAGAGGGCGATGTCTAAAGAAAAAAAATCTATAACAAGTTTAGCCAGAGCGATCTCTATGCAGATTACGATGTGCAAGGAACCGATGGTTTAACGTATAAAATAAAACTTTGATTGCTCCCCCCATACTTTATAAGAGGTTTATTATTTACCGCTATGAAAAAACCAAGTATTCATTTTGCCGAAGAACTAGCAGAGCTATTAAAACCTCTAAAAAGATCACTAAAGCTAATCATCCATGTTGGTACGCCAAAAACTGGCACAACAAGCATTCAAATTTACCTTGATAAAAAGCAAGGAAAGCTGAGAAGAAAAGGCATTCTTTACCCTCATAATCATAAAAATTTACATAACCCCAACGCACCAAAACACCAATGGTTTGAGAAAAACTTAGTGACAACCCACTTGGACAACTTCATAGAAAACGTTAAGAATATAATCTCACAAGTTAAAGAGGACACTCACACCATCATCCTGTCATCTGAAGGTATTTATAATTACTGGTGGGACTTTCCTGACGAATCCAAAGATATTTTATGTGAGCTGGGCAAACGCTTCGACATTGAAATATGGGCATGGTTTCGAGAACCTCTCGACTTTATTGAAGACTATTACAATCAATGTATTCGTAACCCACAAATTGAAAATAACCCGTGTTATGGCAAAGACTTATCATTTTCTGAAATGTTAGATATTAAATGGTTTTCTCAACATTTAGACTATCAGGGCTTCGTCACCGAATGCCAGACACTGTTTGGTAAGAATAAGGTTTCAGCATTTAAATACCAAGGTGATGTCGTACAAGAAATTATCCAAAAATTAGGACTCGCTACTCCCGATGATAATCCGATAAAAAGACACAATCAAAGTTTAAACAGTGCTTCAATCGCATTACTAAGAACGATAAATCGCTATAATATTAAAGCTAAAGACAAAGAGCTTTTGATGCCTTATTTAAGAGAAATAAGTGGAATTATTAAGGGTTATGCAAATGACACATTGATCGATGAAGAGTCTAGAAAAAAAGTATTAAAGATCGCTAATCCAATAAAGTTCTAATCACCCTATTTGTAGGTATTTTTTCTCTTAAATTATAGTTCTGCCTTAAGTTTCTTTTGATTGCGTTAAGTATTATTTTTTTGCGCATACTTCCTCAATTATTGACCATAATTTTAACTTTCAGCTTATTGTAGGGCTTTTCCTAATCTGGATCGATTTTAATATTTTAAAATTACCTCGGGATAAATAAAAATTGAAATAGCTAAACTCCTTTGGTACGCCCCAAAAAGCCCTGCACTCCTTAACCAAATCGTTAGGCCACCGTTAAACAATGCGTAAAACAGATAACAAAAAAGACAATCAACTCAGGCTTGCACTCACTGATGTGTGTGAAACAGCCTTAAAAGAAATCGACGGCTTTCTATGGCTTACCCATTTGGCTAATTATTCACAGTTTCCTAAAAGTTTAAAGGTAGTGTGTGTTTTCGAGACCAATGAAAGTCTTGCTGACTTTATGTCAAAAGGCAGCAAAAAAGAACTTGAATCGCTCATTCAGAGGCAGCTTGCTGATATACCGGTAAACCTAAAAAATGTGGCGGATCATATTTTATATGACACTGAAGAAAACTGTGCTCATGATCATAATGGAAAGTGGGCTGATAGATTAGGTTAAAATGTTAGCCTTATAAATAATCAAACCTAAATAGAACTCAATACAATAAATAAACTGACCCCCCATATTTCTGGGTGTTAGAGCCAGAAGAGGTAAGTATGTCCAACATAAAAAAAGGGTTGAAAGTAGTCGCTATTTTGGAGGCGTTAAAAGGATTCACTTCTCTGATAGTAGGGTTGGGTATTCATGAGCTAGCCGGTAAGAATATTCCGAAAATTCTAGGATCATTGCTAAGTCAGTTGCATTTAAACCCCGCTAGCTATTTGCCCAGTATCATTCTTCATAAAGCCAGCTTTCTAAACAGTTCAAATTTGATGTTAATCACCCTCGGTGCCCTCATATATTCTACTATCAGACTGGTAGAAGCATATGGTCTCTGGAATGGACTCGTTTGGACAGAATGGTTTGCCTTGCTCAGTGGCGCTCTTTACCTACCTTTTGAGGTTTATGAGGTCATTGTGCACATTGGTATATTAAGTATTCTTGTGCTATCAATCAACATTGCAGTAGTTTGGTACATGTATTCGCTACTAAGAGGAAAGCCTAGTTTAGCCTAACAGGCTACTCACTAGACGTAGTGCAACACTATGAAGTTAATAAATTTAAGTCGTGAAACATCATCCAGCATAGCTCAAACACCATGCCGAAAGATAAACTCGCAATAAATGAAATCATTTGGCAAATAGTTGCATCTGTTCCTAAGGGAAACGTTGTTACATATGGTCAGGTTGCTAAACTCGCAGGCTACCCAAGCCATGCTCGTTATGTGGGTGCTACACTAAAAAACCTGCCAAAAGACAGCATTTTACCGCGGCATCGTGTTGTAAATGCCAAGGGTGAGCTTTCCTTCCCTCGGGATAGTGAGCAGCATCAACAACAAAAGTCGTTACTTGAGGCTGAAGGAGTCATGTTTAAAACATTCAAGCTATCACTGAGTACCTACGGATTGTATCATTAGCTTTGTCATTTCGTGTCTGTTCACTAACATATAGTCATAAATGTACGGTACATTAAAAAAACTATCTGAGGTAGTCGCAGAAGCCAATGATCTATTTGATGCTGGCCACAAAAGTATCGACACTGTTCTAGGCATCATGGATCAGGCATTACGCAAACAAGGTATTAATGCCGATGCGGTCACGATTGATTATATTAGTTTGAATAAAAAAATAGTCTTTCTAATGCATGATGATAAACCAGAGATTGTCGATATAGCCATAGGTAATAAGGAGGGAAACATTCAATCTTCATCTGCATATGATTTAAACACACTATCAGTAGCGATGGTAGTCGGCATTATGGAAGATAATTTTCTTTAATAAAATGCATTATTACCTTTACCCAAGAAATAAAATAACGATATTTACTAAGTAAAAAGGTTGATCATATGCCTAGTACTACTATTTCCTGTAATATTTACATCTTCATCTCTTTCAACTAATTTAAGAGTGCTAGTGGCTTAAAACTCGGGAATCACAATGAAAATTATCGGACTTGCCATGTTGGTTATCGGTATTGGCTTAGCCTTATGGGGCTATCAATTATCTGATTCCGTTGGTTCACAAATAACACAAGCTGTTACAGGCTCAGATACAGATAAAGTAATGACCTTATATATTACTGGCGTGGCCAGTTTTATTGTTGGTCTATATCTTTTTAAAAATTAAATCGGAGACATCATGAGCATAACTAGCTTGATAATATTTTTGGCTATTGGCGGTTTAGCAGGTTGGCTAGCCGGTAAAATAATGAACAGTAGAAGATTTGGCATCGTAGGTAATATTGTTGTGGGAGTGGTGGGCGCAGTGCTAGGTGGCTTTGTATTTAATTTACTCGGTTTCAATGCTAATGCAGGCGGCATACTCGGCGCGATAGTCACCGCTACACTCGGCGCTGTTATGTTGTTATATGTAATTAACATGATTAAGAAGGCATAGATCAATAAGCCTAACGCAACGAATTTTATCAGATAAATATCTCAGCGGGATAAAGCCATTCCCGCTGAAATATTCAGATGTTATTTAGCCTTAACCTTTAGCGGTAAAAGTTTAAAAAACTAAGTCCCATATTTTGCTTGCTCGCCCCATCTGCATTGAAGGTAAATTGCACATTCTGGTATTTTCAGCACATCAATTTAAAATCATCAGGCACCGTTCATTATTTAACGCTTGCATACTTAATACTAAACCGCTCAATATATGCATCAAATTTTATGTCGACTTGTCATAAAATTAGAGACGGCTCCGTCGATATCACCCTAGCTTTCAATTAAGGTTAAACGCAATGCGGTTAGTGTCATTTGATTATTTTAGAGGCGTTGCGATTTTATTTATCGTCGCTGGCCACTCCTTCGGCGCTTGGTCGATTGATACTTTTAGCGAAAAAGTGATCGCTAATATCGTTTATAGCGGTACGGCTTTATTTGTATTTATTTCAGGCTTTTTCTTCCACCATATTTTTTATAAAGATTTTAATATGAAAATCTTTATGTCAAAAAAAGCAATGAATGTATTGGTTCCTTATCTGATCTTATCGACTTTAGGATTTTTCTATTTCGCACTGTCGTCAAAACCATTTCCCTTTGTCGAACGATTGATCTCTACTGATGTTACATCATGGATGGACTATATTCAGTTGTATGTTAACTATCTTTGGACGGGACGGATTATGTACGCCTATTGGTATATTCCCTTTATTATGATTATGTTTTTAATATCACCGATATTCATTGCATATATCAGATTATCATTAGCTGCAAGACTGATAATAATACTGATTTTGTTATTGTTTTCGGCATTTTTTGTACATCGACCAATCTTAAATATGTCGCCAATACATTCCGTTATTTATTATATTCCGATATATTTAATAGGCATCAACTGCTCGATAAATCGTGACCAATTTGAACCCTTTATTAGAGGAAAAACGCTTATTTTTGGTTTCATCGTCATCGCTTTAGCCATTTTACAATCAATGTATTTTGATTCAAGAGGCGCACCTTCTAAAGCTGATATGTTTTCTTATGGAGGCCTAGATATCAATATTTTCCAAAAAATAGCGCTATGTTTCTTTTTCATTTCAATACTGCATCGCTATGAAAATAAAACAATACCCGGATTGAAACTGTTGGCCTCATCTAGCTTTGCAATCTACTTTTTGCATACTTGGATTTTGCATATCACCGATCAATATCGTCCGTATGCATTCTTCTCAAATATACCTGAGATTATAGTTTGGTTTGGCGTAATTATCTTTGCGGTGGCAGTTAGTTTGTTCATCGCTTATTTAGTAAAAGCTATTCTAAAACACAACAGTCGTTATTTGATTGGTTGGTAAATATACTAACTTATATTGTTTATTTATTCGCCTGATTATCTAGTATTTTCAGCCGTGCTAATTTTTCCGCGATCTTAATTTCTAAGCCGCGATTAACCGGCTGATAATAATTTCTTGGCGCCATATTTTCTGGGAAGTAATTTTCACCCGCTGCATAGGCATCAGGCTCGTTGTGGGCATAACGATAGTCTTTTTTATAACCAAGTTCTTTCATTAACTTCGTCGGTGCATTACGTAAATGTAACGGCACTTCAGATGAACCTTGACTACGCACATCTTGCATAGCAGCATTAAAAGCCATGTATACCGCATTACTTTTTGGTGCGCTTGCTAAATACATAACAGCTTGGGCAATAGCCAGCTCGCCTTCAGGTCGGCCTAATTTTTCAAAACTTTCCCATGCATCTAATGCGATACGTAAACCGCGAGGATCAGCGTTACCGATGTCCTCACTCGCCATTCGCACAATACGTCGCATTAAATAAACCGGATCACAGCCGCCATCAAGCATTCGACATAACCAGTACAATGCTGCATCAGGTGATGAGCCTCGCACCGATTTATGTAAGGCTGAAATCTGATCATAGAAGGCTTCACCACCTTTATCAAAACGACGTAGTGTGCCCGTTAAGACTTCGGCTAAATCCTCTTCATCAACACTGGCTTGACCCTTGCTATCGGCTAAATCTACGACTATTTCCAACAAGTTGAGTACACGTCTGCCATCACCGTCTGCCGCTTCTGATAGCGTGTCTCGTAATGCGTCGGGGAATTCAATATCGCGATCAGCTAAACCTACTTCGCCATCATTCAAAGCACGATCAATAATCTCACGTAAATCTTTGCCTTCGAGTGATTTAAGTACATAGACTCGGGCTCGAGATAACAGGGCATTATTCAATTCAAAAGAGGGATTTTCTGTCGTCGCACCAATAAACGTAAAGGTACCATCTTCAACATAAGGCAAAAAAGCATCTTGTTGTGATTTATTAAAGCGATGCACCTCATCGACAAATAATAAAGTACGACGGCCTTGCTCTTGTTGTAATTGTTGCGCTCGCGCTACGGCGGCTCGGACTTCTTTAACGCCTGCTAACACGGCTGAAATTGTGATAAATTCCATATCACAATAACCCGCAATCAATTTACCCAAGGTAGTTTTTCCAGTGCCTGGAGGCCCCCAGAAAATCATCGAGTGTGGATGACCAGAAGCAATAGCTTGTCGTAATGGCTTTCCTTCTCCCAGCAGATGATGTTGACCAATATAACCATCTAATGTTTTGGGTCGCATTCTATCGGCGAGTGGTCGTCCTGCTAAATCATCTATATTGCCAAACAGGCTCACAAGCCAGTATCACCTACAACATCCACTCCTGCTGCTGGAGTGAAAACAAAGGTATCTTTTGCCAAGATAGGATTTTCTTTTGCTTGGCTGAAAACTAATCTGGTGCGTTGATCAAAGCTATCTTTCATAATCATTGTGCGTAAACCGTATTGATCAAAAGCTAATGCAATCGTTTGAAAACTTGAGTCAACATTTCTAGGGACGAGTTCAACCCACGACATGCCATCTTCTGAAGGCATATCAGTCAATAAGTACTTATCTGCTGGCAGGGTATTTCCAGACAATAAGGTTGCTGGAGTATCGGTCAATGCTTCTTGTTGTGATTTTACGGTTACTTGTTCAAGATCAACATCATAAAACCAAATTCGTTGACCATCGGCCACAATATGTTGAGGGAAAGGTTCTTGATAATCCCAACGAAATTTGCCCGGACGTTCTAACACAAAAACGCCTTGCGCCTGCTCCATAACATTACCTTGTGGATCCAATACGGTTTGTTGAAAGTTAGCTTTATAGGTCACTACATTCTTCACAAAAGTATTTAGTTTGGCTGATGCCGAATCTGCCGCCGATAGTGAAAATGACAACAATATTGTCAGAATAACACTGCCGTATTGCAGAAGTTTTTTACCTGTCATACCAAGACTCCAATTTGTTCATCGAGTCATGCTGACTCTTTGTAGAACTTTGACCACCATTTGCGGTGAATCGTTGCTCAATTTCTGTTTTAAAAAAAACTGTTAGATAAACCTGCACAACTTTATTCATATTGTCACGACATACTCAGGAAAATCCACCTTAATAATCTCCCCGAGGTGGTGGTGCCAATACCTCTCGGCTACCATTACTTTGCATCGATGACACTACGCCAGCGGCTTCCATCGCTTCAACAATTCGTGCTGCTCGGTTATAGCCAATTTTTAAACGACGTTGCACGCCTGAAATAGAAGCGCGTTGGCTTTCTGTTACGATTTGAACTGCTTGGTCATACAAGGTATCTTGCTCACCATCACTTGGGTCACTCAGATTACTGCTGCTATCGTCGTCATCATCTGGTAAGCCACGGGTAATTTCTTCTAAATAGTTAGGCTGAGCATGTTTTTTCAAGAAATTAACAACTTGATGTACTTCATGATCATCAACAAAAGCACCATGTATACGTTCAGGAATGCTTGTCCCAGGCGGCAAGAACAACATATCACCTTGCCCTAATAACTGCTCGGCACCCATTTGATCCAGAATAGTACGCGAATCAATACGTGACGATACTTGAAACGCCATCCGAGTAGGAATATTGGCTTTAATCAAACCGGTAATAACATCCACCGACGGTCTTTGTGTAGCTAAAATCAAATGAATACCGGATGCACGGGCTTTTTGTGCCAGACGAGCAATTAATTCTTCGACTTGTTTACCCACCACCATCATCATATCGGCAAGCTCATCAATAATGACGACGATAAATGGTAGTGGCACCAATGTTTCAGGCGGTTCGCCATCAACTAAATCAACCATAGGATCAATTATTGGTTCACCACGATCGATGGCATCTTTAACCTTTTTATTGAAGCCCGTGATATTCCGAACACCCATCGCAGCCATTAAGGGATAACGTCGTTCCATTTCTGCAACACACCAACGCAAAGCATTGGCGGCCTCTTTCATATCCGTTACTACCGGAGTTAATAAATGAGGAATATCTTCATAAACGGATAATTCCAACATTTTTGGATCAATCATGATCAAGCGAACTTGTTCAGGAGTGGCCTTGTAAAGCAGACTGAGAATCATCGCATTGACTGCAACCGATTTACCCGATCCAGTCGTACCTGCTACTAGTAAGTGCGGCATTTTTTCTAAATCAACGGATACAGGACGACCTGCAATGTCTTTACCCAAAGCCATCATCAATACAGATTTATTGTTTTCGTAACTTTCTGAACCTAAAATTTCACGTAGGCGGACTATATCGCGATGTTCGTTCGGAATTTCTAATCCTACGACCGGCTTACCGGGTATAACTTCAACAACACGTACACTACTGACCGATAAAGAACGGGCTAAATCTTTTGCCAAGCCAGATATTCGGCTTACTTTTATACCAGCAGCAGGTTGCAATTCAAAACGTGTAACCACAGGACCTGGTTGCACTTCCACTACTTGCACTTCAACGCCAAAATCTTTTAACTTAAGTTCGACCAGACGTGACATGGCTTGTAAAACCTCCTCGCTATAGCCGCCAATGCTCGCTGACGCCATATCAAGCAGAGCCAAAGCAGGCATACTGCTGCCGTCTTCAGGTGTTTCAAACAGAGGCACTTGGCGCTCTTTTTCTTCACGTTTACTTGGCGCGGCAGATTCTATTATTGGCTCAACACGTACCTTTGGCTGCAATTTTATTTTTTCATTTTTTTCGCGGAAAGTAACTTCCCGGCGTTGTTTAGTTTCTTTTACGATTAATTGTTCTTTGAACTCACGAAGCAAACGCGCAGTGCGGGTCATGACTAACAATACAACAGCACCCAATCGGTCAATCACCATCAACCATGACAGGCCAGTGTATAAAGTCACGCCTGTTAAAAATACCGCCAATAGTAATAAGCTGGTGCCCGATGCACCAAATATTGATACAAACCCGTTACCCACTACCTCACCCAAAACACCACCGGCACCTAAAGGCAATAAACTTGCGTAAGTAGTCAGACTTAAGGTTGATAAACCACTGGCTGCGGAAAGTGCCATGATTAAACCGATTGCTTTTAAAATCCAAAAGTGTAAAGCGCCTTCAGAATCCGCCGTTTTACCCCAGCTAAATAACAACCATCCACTAAATCCAAGCATTAAAGGCGATAAATAAGCTGGGAAACCAAATCCATATAATAAGGCATCAGCCAACCAAGAACCGACAATGCCGCCTCGATTTGAAATCGAATCATTAGTGCCAGTCGTCGACCATGCGGGGTCCGTCGGCTGATATGTCCATAATGAAAGTAGTAAATAACCCGCTAATGCCAGCGCTAAAATAAGGGCAGCCTCGCGCAAGCGAAAGCCCACGGCACTAGACATTACCTGTCGTTTTTCTTTATCGATCACTCGTGATGCCTGAGCCAATGTTATATTTCCAATAAAGCTAATAATAATGTCTGATTTTAACACAGCTTTTCACCTGATATGCTTTACCAAATGCACAGCAGTGAGTAACCTATATAGAATTCAAGCAAATTAATTGGAGATCGAAAAAATGGCTGACACTAAACATTGCCGCTTACTTATTCTTGGCTCGGGCCCAGCGGGATACACTGCCGCGGTCTATGCAGCTCGAGCAGCGCTTGAACCAGTATTAATTACCGGCATTGAACAGGGTGGTCAACTTACCACTACCACCGACGTTGATAACTGGCCAGGTGATGATCAAGGTGTTCAAGGTCCTGAGTTAATGGATAGAATGAAGCGTCACGCTGAACGTTTTGGTACCGATATTATATTTGATCACATCCATACTACCGATCTTAATCAACGTCCATTCCGACTAATTGGCGATGCTGGTGAATATACTGCTGATGCATTGATTATTGCCACAGGAGCTTCTGCACAATATCTAGGTATGGAATCTGAAGAAGCATTCAAGGGACGCGGCGTTTCTGCATGTGCAACGTGCGATGGTTTCTTCTACAAAAAACAACCCGTTGCGGTAATTGGTGGTGGTAATACGGCTGTTGAAGAAGCGTTATATTTGTCTAACATTGCCTCAAAAGTTACGGTTATTCATCGTCGCGATAAATTTACTTCTGAAAAAATATTAAGTGCTCAACTGCTGAAAAAAGCGGAAGAAGGTAATGTAGAGATCTTATGGAACTCTCAGCTTGATGAAGTGTTAGGCGATCAAGCAGGTGTAACAGGCTTACGCATCAAAAATAATTTAGACAACAGTATGCATGAGGTGCCTGTACAAGGTGTTTTTATTGCCATTGGTCATAAACCCAATACCGATATGTTTACTGGCCAACTTGAGATGGAACACGGCTACATTACACTGAAAAAAGGCACACAAACTAGCATTAAGGGTGTGTTTGCAGCGGGTGATGTTTCTGATCCTATTTACCGTCAAGCGGTTACCTCGGCTGGTGCAGGTTGTATGGCTGCTTTAGATGCTGAACGTTTTTTAGAAAGTGAAAAATAACGCAATATGATTCGACACAAAGGCAGGTACTGACTTGCCCTTAACTTTTATGAGGCACCAATCTCATGGGAAATTATCAACATATTCTCATTGCCGCTGACTTTTCAGAGCACAGTCAACAGGTTATAAGTCGCGCAAAAGAAATCGCGGAGCGTTATCAAGCAAATCTCAGTATTTGTCATATTATCGAAGACTTCCCGATTGCTGATTTTGCATACGAACCTATGATCAGTATTGATTTGGACATGCGTGATGCCATGCTTGATTCGGGTAAAAAACACATCGCTGATATTGGAGGTAAATTTGACATCCCTGCTGAAAATCAATGGGTGGAATTTGGTAGCCCCAGCCTCAATGTTGTTAGTTTGGCAAAAGAACATAAAGTAGATTTGATTGTTGTCGGTTCCCACGGTCGTCATGGCATAAAATTATTGCTAGGATCAACTGCCAATGGCGTTTTGCACCATGCTTTATGTGATGTTTTGGCGGTGAGACTAACAGAAAACTAGTTGAACTCTCAATACGTTGTCATAAATCTTATTTACGAAAACCTTCAAATAAGCCGTAATGAACTACTCGGCTTAACAGACAATAGGGCATTTTTGTTTCAAATCGCCCAAAATTCATAGGTTAATTGCAACTTTCACTGAAAGATCGCCCATCGCGGCATCACTGATCATGCCATATAGACAATGCGCTGTTAGTGTACTCAACTACCATCACAGCTCGAGCTATTACGTAGCGATACTTTAGATTAAAAATATCGCGACAGGATATTTAGTCGCTTTATTTAATACATCTAATTAAGATGTCTCCTAACATTTTATAAAGCCAGAGCGACCGATGAACTCACTTTTCAAAACAACGGGCTTTTTTGCCTTTATATCAATGATATTCCTAAATGCTTTTGTCGATTTAGGTCATAAAATTATTATTCAAAACACTGTTTTCAAAGTCTATGATGGTTCAACACAAGTTATTTTAACCGCCATCGTCAATGGTCTTATTTTATTGCCCTTTGTATTATTATTTACACCTTCAGGTTTTTTAGCTGATCGCTTTAAAAAACCTAAAATAATGCAATGGGCTGCATTAGCTGCCGTCGTATTAACCTTACTCATCACCGGCTCATATTATTTAGGATGGTTTAAACTAGCCTTTGCCATGACTTTTTTACTTGCAGCGCAAAGTGCATTTTATTCACCCGCTAAATATGGCTACATTCGTGAAATTGCGGGTAAAAATCATTTAACCTTAGCTAATGGTGTTGTGCAATCGATCACCATCGTAGCAATATTATTGGGCATGTTTGCATTCTCAGTGCTATTTGAAAATGCCTTGGCTGGCCATAAATTTTCGTCAGAAGCCGATATTATTAGAATGATTGCGCCACTTGGTTGGTTACTCGTTGCAGGAAGTTTAATTGAGCTTTATTTTGCCTTACGTTTACCCGACATCGAACATCCAATTAATGCTGAAAGCTTTAATTGGAAAAAATATCGCAGCGGTAAAACGCTACACAAGAATTTTAAATTACTACGCTCTGATCCCGTTATTTGGTTATCTATTATTGGTCTATCCGTTTTCTGGGGTGTATCACAAGCTGTACTAGCTATCTTCCCCGCCTTCGCAAAAGAGGTGTTATTAATAAATAACACCATTGTTATTCAAGGCTTACTCGCTTGTTCAGGTATTGGTATTGTCGTTGGTTCATTATTGGCTGGTAAAATTTCTGACCGATATATCGAATCGGGGCTAATTCCCCTTGGCGCATTGGGTATGGTTGTCAGCTTGTTCTTTTTACCGCAGCTTACATCAACAACCTTATTTGCTGTGGATATTCTCGCTTTTGGTTTTTTTGGTGGCTTATTTATTGTGCCACTTAATTCATTAATCCAGTTCCACGCTAAGGCACAACAATTAGGGACGGTACTTGCTGGTAATAACTGGATTCAAAATGTAGTCATGCTGACATTCCTTGGTTTTACGGTTGCTTTTTCAGTCGGTGATATATCAAGTAAGTCTTTGCTTAACCTGCTGACCATTGTCACGCTTGTCGGCGCGAGTTACACAGTATGGAAACTGCCACAATCACTGGTTCGTTATATCCTAGGAATCGTGTTTGCCAGTAAATATCGTATCAATGTTCAGGGTTTTGACCACATGCCATCACAAGGCGGCGTATTGATGTTAGGCAATCATATTAGCTGGTTAGACTGGGCAATGATCCAAATCGCTAGTCCTCGACCCGTATTGTTTGTAATGGATAAAGGCATTTATCAAAAATGGTATTTAAAATGGTTTCTCGACTTATTTGGCGTTATTCCGATCTCTGGAGCCAGTAGCAAAGGTGCTCTTGCCACGATTAATCAGCATTTAAAACAAGGAGAAGTAGTTTGTTTGTTTCCTGAGGGTTCGATTAGCCGAAATGGCCAATTAGCCGAATTCAAACAGGGCTTTGAGCGCTGCGTAGAAGGGGTTGATGGCATTATTTTACCCTTCTACCTACATGGCTTATGGGGTAGTCGCTTTTCGCGTTCTAGCAGTAAAATGCAGCTACTTCGCCAAAGTCGAATACGTAGAGATATCATTGTCGCTTTTGGCCAACCCATGGTTATTGACGCCCAAGCTCATGCCGTTAAAAGCACTGTATTTGAGCTGTCTATGGATACATGGCGTAGCCATACTGAAACCTTACCTAGCTTGGCACATTCATGGATTGATCGGGCAAAACAAAATGGTCGAGCAACGTGTTTAACGGATATTCAAAGCAACGTTTCATTATCTCGCAGTAAGGCATTGATAATTAGCCTACTATTTTCACGTCGCATCAAAAAATACAGTCCTGAACAGAACGTTGGCTTATTATTACCCACCAGCAGCGTTGGTCTTCTAGCGATTATGGGTGTGTTTATTAGTGGCAAAATAGCCATCAATCTTAACTTCACTGCTAATATTGATTCATTATTATCTGCCATCAATAAAGCTGAAATCAAAACAATTTATACTTCACGCCGGTTTATCAAAAAGCTGCAAGAAAAAGGCTTTGAACTAGATGTATTATTTGAACAAGCATCGCCTGTTTATCTAGAAGATATTCATGATGAGATAAAAAAATCAGAGCAAATACTCACTTTACTAGCGAGTTATTGTTTACCAACGAGCCTATTAATCCACTTATTTGGAAAGACAGTTAATACTCACTCACCTGCTACGATATTATTTTCAAGTGGTAGTGAAGGTGAACCGAAAGGCGTTGTACTGAGTCATCAAAATATAATGGGCAACATCAAGCAAGTCTCGGATGTACTTGATATTCGAGATGAAGACATCATGATAGCAAGCTTGCCACTATTTCATGCTTTCGGTTTAACCGTCACAGGCTTATTACCATTGATTGAAGGTGTGCCCGCTATTTGCCACCCCGACCCCACTGATGTACTCAATATTTCCAAGAGCATTTGTCTATATCAGGCGACTATCTTTTGTGGCACCTCAACTTTTTTACGACTCTTTACTAAAAATAGTCGTATTCATCCTTTAATGTTAGATTCGTTACGAATTGTGGTCGCGGGTGCAGAACGACTTAACCCAGAAATACGGGATAGTTTTAGCCTTAAATTTGGTAAAACTATTTATGAAGGCTATGGCACAACTGAAACAACACCTGTTGCTACCGTCAACCTGCCCGATCGCATCAGTATTGATGATTGGAAAATTCAAACGGGCGATAAAAAAGGTACTGTCGGACTGCCATTACCGGGTAGTAGTGTGCGAATCGTCGATCCTGATACTTTAGAAAGCTTAGCTATCGATAAAGATGGACTTATCCTTATTGGCGGCACACAAATGATGCAAGGTTATCTGAATGATCCTGAAAGAACGGCTGATGTATTGACCGAGATTGATGGTCATCGATGGTATAAAACGGGCGATAAGGGCCATTTAGATAAGGACGGTTTCTTAATTATTGTTGATCGCTATTCACGTTTTGCCAAAATTGGTGGCGAAATGATTAGCCTTAGCGCTATCGAAGCGAGTATAAATATAAGTCTACCAGAAGATGTTGAAATATTAGCGACTACCGTGCCTGATGATAAAAAAGGCGAAAAAGTGGTGTTACTTTATTCGGGTAAGATTGAGGATGCAGAATTGAAAGCCTGTATTACCAACTCAACACTTAATAGCTTAATGATGCCTAGCTTGTTAATTGAAGTTGAAACCATTCCGAAATTAGGCAGCGGTAAAAGTGACTTTAGTAAGGCAAAAAAAATCGCATTTTCTCAGAGTAATCCGTCAAAGGCCTAACTAAGGGTTCAACAAAAAAAGACATATAAACTTTGAGCGCTTGGCCTTCGCCAAAATACGTTATTTTTGAACCGATCAGCAAGAAGTGCATACTTAATGAAAATATTAGCGAAAGCATTAGTATGTGCTGGTTGTTTGCCTATTAATTTGAATTATCATTCAGTCAATCAACAATCCAACGTGTAAGAAGCTGTTGTTGCAAAAGTTATCTACTTTATCGTACTTGGCTTATATACAACGCACACAAATCAAATCTGGACGAGTACAACTAATCGTTCAGATTTGATTCACGATGGGCTTAATCTTTATAAATTCTGAGCAGCGTATTGCAACATTTGATCGGCTGTCGAAATCGCTTTTGAATTCATTTCATAAGCGCGTTGGGTTTCAATCATATTAATGAGCTCAGTCACCACGTTCACATTCGATGTTTCTAGCGCGCCACCAATAACTGAACCGAGACCTGTAAGACCTGGTGTACCGGTTATTGGTGAACCACTGGCACCCGATTCTTTAAATAGATTCTCACCAATAGGCTGTAAACCTGTTGGGTTAACAAAGTCTGCTAATTCGATATTACCCACTATCGACGGTGCTGATTGCCCAGATTGTAAAACGCTTATCGCACCATCACTACCAATCGTGACACTCAAAGCATCTTCGGGAATAGTGACCGAAGGTTCTAATGGATAGCCATTCGACATGACCATTTGCCCCGTGGAATCAATTTGAAATGTACCATCACGCGTATATGAAAGTGCACCATCTGGCATCAAAATCTGGAAAAACCCACGACCTTGTATCGCCATATCCATTGCGTTTCCTGTTTGCTGAATATTACCTTGGGTATGTATTTTTTCAGTCGCAACCGTTCTAACACCTGTACCAAGCATCAATCCTGATGGTAACTGGGTATTAGTGGATGACTGTGCACCTGGTTGACGTACGGTTTGATAAAGTAAATCTTCAAACACTGCACGGTCTTGTTTAAAACCGGTAGTATTAACGTTTGCCAAGTTATTTGATATAACCGACATCCGCGTTTGTTGAGCATCGAGTCCTGTCTTGGCAATCCATAATGCTTGATTCATGGGATACCTCCTACCTTAATTTTGACGCGTTATTGCGTTCTTACTAGTTGAATTGCAACAAACGTGCCGAAGCAGCACCATTATCATCGGCAGACTTCATCATTTTTACTTGCATTTCATATTGTCGTTGCAATTCGATCATTTTTACCAGTGCACTGACGGCATTGACGTTACTGCCTTCCAATGTACCCGAGGCAACCGTAACAGCAGCATCTAGGGGCGCATCACTACCATCTTTCATGCGCATTAAACCGTCACTGTCTTTAAAAACATTAGTCAGTTCGGGTTTTACCAATTTAATACGATCTAATACCGCCAAAGCATTGGCATCTCCACCAACAGGCCGAATAGTAATTGTTCCATCAGACCCAATTTCAACCTTTTCTGCTGGCGGAATAGCAATGGGGCCACCTTCACCCATCACTGCTAAACCTGTACCCGTCACTAATTGACCTGTTGCTGTAATTTGTAAATCACCCGCTCGGGTATAACCTTCTCGGCCATCCTTACCTTGAACTGCCAAAAAACCGTCACCTTGAATCGAAATATCTAATTCTCGACCCGTTGATTGAACTGATCCTTGTTGATAATCCGTCGCAGGACGCTCACTCATCGAATAAACACGACTTGGTAGACCTTCACCAAACACTGGCTGACTACGAAATTGCTCAAAATCAGCACGAAAACCTGTTGTATTAACATTGGCGAGGTTATTACTGTTCGCAGCTTGAGACAACATAGTCTGCTGAGCGGCATTCATAGAAATATAAAGCATGCGATCCATAATAAACTCCTCTTGCTAAACCTTTTGTAGGTTTAATTGTGGCCTATGTAGGTCGGGTTTCAACCCGACAGTTGGCGTACGCGTCCAGTTGGACTAAAGTCCAACCCACAGCTAACCCCGACACTGTCAAACTAAAGTCCGACCTACTAACAACGTTATAAACTATCGAATATTGATAATCGTCTGTGTAATTGTGTTATTGGTTTCTATGGCTTTTGAGTTAGCCTGAAAATTACGTTGTGCTGTAATCAATCCAACTAACTCTTTAGTTAAATCGACATTTGATGTTTCCAAAGCGCCTGACTGAATTTGACCAAAACTACCTGTTGCTGCTTCGCCAGCAATAACAGGACCAGAATCGGTGGTTTCTTTCCATTGCGTATTACCAATTTTATTGAGTGCCTGAGCATTTGCAAAATTAGCTAGGGCAATTTTACCAATAGGTACCGCTTGGCCATTACTATAAGTAGCACGAATTAAGCCGTCGTCACTGACATCAACGCCTGTTAAACGGCCTGTTGGAAAGCCATTTACCGTTAATGCGCCAACGGCAAAAGAACCCGAATTTTGAGTCGAACCATTTAAGTTAAGCGCAACGGTTAAATTAGCTGCACCACTCGATAATGCTGTACTTGGAGAAACCATCGCTAATGCAACAGGGTTATTCGGTGTAACAGTGTCCAATGTTCCATTATTCGTAAATTGAATAACTGTGGCGCCACCCAATTGAACTAATTGATTTGGAGCAATACCTACTGGGGCAGGTGTAGAGGGTTGCTTGATATCATTAGCTGAAATGTAAACCTGCATCCGCCATTGGTTATCAGTACCTGCTGGTGTCGCAACAGCTGCATCTACTTTTTGATAATACGTTGTAACAATGTGCTCATTACCTAAGGAGTCATATACGGTTGCAGATGTAGAGTTATTGTAAGTATTCGGATTAAATGGATCGATAGCTAAAGCGGCACTAGCTACCGCGGCCGTACCTAACGTTCCGGACCCAACCATAAAATTTGCAACAGATGTTACTGTCCCCGTTGGATTACTATAGTTGGCAGCACCAATAGGATTAGCTGTATTAGCAACGGTATTAATGGTTACTATGCCTGCGCCATCGACAGCAACACTGAAAGTACCCGCGCCAAATGCTGTATTCAATTGGTTTGCAATTTCAGTAGCAACACCAGCATTAGTTGCATAGTTAGCATTCAAGGTAACTGTATTAGTTGCAGTACCTGCCCCTGTATCAAAACTAATATCAAAACTAACATTATCCACAGAGTAGTTTGCTGTCGGCAATGCAGCACCAAAAACATACGATGATATATCGCCTGCGCCACCAGGAGTTTGTGTTCCACCTGTAACAAAGTCTGCAACTACAACATCTCCATCTACGTTGCCATTATAAGCACTAACAACCGGAACCGTTGCCGCTGGTCCTGTAATAATCATCTTGTTAGAGGCGTCTACGGTGACCACGTAGCCTGCAGGTAAGGCGGCATCAATAGCTGAAGCTACGCCTGAAGCAGTCGCGTAATTACCATTCAAAGTAACAGCGTTGCCATCTACCTGAAAACTTACTTGATCAGCGGTGAAGTCGAATACGGTTAATGGAGCTGTAGTTGTAAGTTTACCCGCAACGAAGTTGGTTGCAGCAGTAGATAGAGGCAAAGCATTCGACGGCAGATTAGTGGCAATTTTCAACTCGGTCGTAGGCTCTGGTGCACCCTGAGATGCGGGTAATTGCAACGGCTTAGCAGCACTCATGCTGGTGGCTGAAATATTACCATTAGCATCAACGGGGAAGGTACGTAAAAAACTACCTTCACTATTCACAACAAAGCCATCTTTATTTATACCAAACGCGCCTGCTCGAGTGTAAGTAATCTCACCACTATCTTGTGTCGGCGCCATCGCAAAGAAACCTTCACCACTGATCGCTAAATCGAGTGAGTTATCGGTGAATTCTAAGTTACCTTGATTAAACTGCTGAGCAACATTTGATAACACAACCCCGCTACCAATTGCCGTTTTACTTGAGGTACCAAATGCTGACACAGCGAACACATCACCAAACTCGGCGCGTGATGCCTTAAAACCTGTGGTGTTTACATTGGCAATATTATTTGATTTTACATTGAGGTCGGCAGTTGCCGCATTCAATCCACTTAGTGCTGTACTAAAAGACATATCAATGCCCTCCTTAAGTTATTTCTTGTGCTTCGCTAAATGGTACTGAACCAATACCACCCAAATTCAGGACTAAACCCTGCCCACCACTTCCCACTAATACACTATCAACCTTCGCGACAGTTGCAGTCGCAAATGCTGTGTTAACGCCATCAATTGTTCCAGTTGCCTTAAATTGATAGACACCAGGTGTTAGCGCCTCACCATTATCACTGAGGCCATCCCATGTAAAGTTGGTGTATCCATCTGCAGAGCCCATTTCTATTGTTCTTACTGGCACACCATTTTCGCTGTAAATTTGTACTTTCAAATCAGTTACTCGCTCAGCGACATTAATTTGACCTTTCAAACCATTTTCAGCCGTCATATTACCAATGGATGATGGAACTAATACTGAGCGACCTACCAACGTCGATCCTTGCAAGGCTTGATCCGATTGCATCGACTTAGCAAAACCATCGAATGATTTCTGCAAATCTCCTATTCCACTCACCGTACCAAAGGCTGCAATTTGACCTAAAAAATCACCACTGTCCATAGGTTTCAATGGGTCTTGGTTCTTCAATTGGGTAGTCATCAGTGACATAAAATCTTTCATCGCCAAGGTACCTGCATTTTTTTCTTCTGAAGCGATCTTTGCCCCTTTATTCAAAAAAGCATATGCGCCGTCGCTATCTATACCGTTAATTGCCATGATTCAATCTCCTATTGGCCTAATTGCAAAGTACGAAGTAGTAATTGCTTTGCTGTATTCGCAATTTCGACATTATTTTGATAAGAGCGTGACGCGGACATCATATTGGCCATTTCAGCAATGGGATCCACATTAGAATGGAACACATAACCATCTTGATTCGCTAAGGGATGACTGGGGTTATATTCCTGACGAACAGGCATCTGACTTTCGACAATGCCTCTCACTTGCACACTACCTTGTTTATAGCCTTGCTGGGCATCGTCTAATACCGTGGCAAAAACAGGACTTCGTGTGCGATACACTTGATCAACACTGCTGCTTACACTATCAGTATTCGCCAAATTACTGGCAGTTGTATTAAGTCGTAAAGACTGGGCACTCATGCCACTGCCAGCGATATCAAACACATTAAATAAAGACATTAGGATCTACTCCCCTCTAATTGCACTTAATAGACCACTGAATTTTGCACCTAGAAAATTCAAACTAGCCTGATACTGAACAGAGTTCTGCATAAACTGTGCCTGTTCGATTTGTTCATCAACCGTATTGCCATCTAGTGAATCTTGTACCGTGGTTCGGTACTGCACTGCAGGCGATGCAAACTGACTGCTAGACACTTGAATATGATTAGAATGTGTCGTTTCTATGCTGCCCATTGATTGATGGCTTGCCGCCATTTTCATGGCAGCCTGAAAATCAATATCACGCGCTTTATAATTGGGTGTGTCGGCATTCGCCATATTGGAGGCAAGTAACTCTGTCCGCTGTGAGCGGACACGTAATGCATCGGCATGAATACCTAAGGCTGTATCGAAGTTTATTGACATTGTGTTCTCCTGCTTATCTGTTGCTTAGAGATAAGCATAAAACACGCCAACAATAATTAATGTTTTAAATCATAGTGTTACATAAGACAAATTATTGATGTCAAAAATATAACGGTGTAGCCTTGTTAGTGAATAAGAAGCTTGAACTAGCAAGATAAACCATCGTGTAAAATAAACAAGGCACCGGAAGATGCCTTGTTTATGAATCATAATCTAACACTCACCCAAAAGTGAATGCCAAACTAATAAATCGCCGTTTAGCTGAGAATAGTCTGTGATTCAAACCGATTCAGCATCTCGGCAACGAGTTTTCTAGGTAGCCATGCTTCACCAGCATGTACCGCTCGAACGGCTTTATCAATCTCTGTTTGCTGCTTTGTCACAATATAACCACGTGCTTTAAAACCCGAGTTTCTCAACATATCAAAAGTCGGTTCTTCATCGATTAAAATAAGGCTTTGGGCAGTGGGGTAGTGCTTACTTAAAAAATGACAAAGTATATCGCCATTCAGGTGCTCAGAATCTTGTGTAATGATAAAAATATCGGGATGTTGATAGCCCACTTGGGCAACAACATCATCTAAGACGGATGGTTGAACATCGGTCAGCCATATATCTACCTGCTCTTCCAATACACGTTTCACGGCATCTGAAGTTGGGTTAAAAATAACTACGTTGATCATGCATAGACGCGCAATATAGAGGCCAGTAATTGCCATTGTTGTTCCCAGCCTACTAGCGGTGACTGACGATAGCCTGTACGAACAAACTGCTGTAAATGTCCTTCAACGACTATAAGCAACAAATTTGCCGTTTCATTAACAGGACGACCACCTGCTTGTGTTAGGGTTAATTCTCGTTCGCGTAAAATTTGACGAAATTGCGTTTCTAGGCGGTCAAAAAATTGATTTACACGCTGACGAAGTCGCTCAGTTTCACCCGTTAACGCCGTACCCACAAGAATACTGCTAATACCTGGGTTTTTAGCACTAAAACCTAGTAGCAGAGTAATCATTTTTTCACATCTAACGACTGCGTTGTGCTCATTTTGTAAGATCTGACCAATCAAACGAAAAACAGTGTCTTCAGCAAACTCAATTAAACCTTCAAACATGCGCGCTTTACTTGGAAAGTGTCGATACAAAGCGGCCTCTGATACGCCCAATCCTTTTGCTAGCTGCGCAGTAGTAATTCGTTCGCCCGGATTTTGCTCTAATTCGCGTGCCAAAGCTTCAAGAATGGCTTGTTTGCGTGAGCTTTTCACTTCATCTCTACTTGGTTTTTGTTGCTCGCTCATTGCCAGCCTCCACGAATTAAGGTACCGACACCTTCATTAGTAAACATTTCTAATAACACCGCATGTTGCACGCGCCCATCAATGATATGAGCAGTGGTTACTCCTGCTTGTACCGCATCTAAAGCGCAGCCAATCTTCGGTAACATGCCGCCATAGATAACACCCTCATCAATCAATTGATTGACTTGTTTGGCATTCAGACCTGTCAATAATTCGCCATTGGCATCCAGTAATCCAGCTGTATTGGTCAATAAAATGAGTTTTTCAGCTTGTAATACTTCGGCTATCTTTCCTGCGACCAAATCAGCATTAATATTAAATGACTGACCATTTTCCCCGACGCCAATGGGTGCAATTACAGGTATGAAATCACTCTTAATCAACATATCGATCACACTGGTATCAATACTTTTAACTTTTCCAACATGACCTAAGTCGATCAATTCAGATACGCGAAAAGCAGGATCATCACTATTTTTAGCGACGTGTAACTTTTCAGCGCAGATTAGATTACCATCTTTACCTGTCAATCCTACTGCCCGACCGCCGTGTGTATTTATCAAATTAACAATGCTCTTGTTAACCTGACCACCAAGGACCATTTCAACCACATCCATAGTTTCACTATCAGTGACACGCATTCCATCAATAAACTCACTTTCCTTACCGATACGTTTCAGTAAATCACCAATTTGTGGTCCACCACCATGTACGATAACTGGGTTAATACCCACCGCTTTTAACAACACCACATCTCGGGCAAAACTATTTTTTAATGTTTGATCAATCATGGCATTACCACCATATTTAATGACGAGAGTTTTGCCTGAAAATCGCTGAATATAGGGGAGCGCTTCAGTTAGAACCTGAGCAATATGCGATGCCCGTTGGGTATTAAGAGTCATGATTTACTCGATATCCTTTAGTGTTAAACTTGATTTTGTTGCTGAAGTTACAGCTAATGATTGTTCTGGAGCCATAGATATTGATTCGTCGAAGAATAAAGACATTGGCTCCTCCAAAGATAAAGACGTTGATTCATCTGAAGATAATGACGACGCCTTTGCTGAAAACGAAATGCTCAATGTTGGTTTAATTTGTAACATTTGACGTTTAAATTGCTCTTGAATATGGGCTAAATCCGCTTCCGTATCCCCCTCAAATCGCAAAGTAAGACCAGGCACAGTGTTCGATGCTCGTACCAACCCCCAACCATTAGCATAATCAGCACGTAAACCATCCATAGTTGTTATCTGTGCACTAGGGAAATCACCTTCTTGTTGAATTTGAGTAATAAACCGTTTGCATTCTGCTGCATCCATTGCCAATAAGATTTCTGGCGTACTTTTTCTACTAGGTAATGCCGCAAAAATTTCTGTTGGTGTGCGCTTTAATGGATCTTGACATAACAGTTCTATCAACCGTGCCGCAGCATACATGCCATCATCAAAACCGTACCAACGTTCTTTGAAGAAAATATGTCCGCTCAATTCACCTGCCAGTTGTGCATCCATTTCCAACATTTTATTTTTGATCACAGAATGGCCCGATTGCCACATGACAGCTTCACCACCCGCTCGCAAAATCTCCTCTCCCAATAAATTGGTACTTTTCACGTCGTAAATAATAACGGAGCCTGGCATCCGTAACAATACATCATGTGCGAACATCATCATCAATCGGTCTGGAAAGATGGTATTGCCCATTGCATCGACAACACCTAAGCGATCACCATCTCCATCAAATGCGATACCTAACTCAGCATCATACTGTTCAACGGCTTTCATTAGGTCTTGTAAGTTGTCAGGTTGACTAGGATCGGGGTGATGATTTGGAAAAGCACCATCAATCTCACAATATAGCTCAATAACTTCGCACCCTAATGCCCGAAATAGTTGAGGAGCAATGCTGCCAGCCACACCATTACCACAGTCGATCACAATTTTTATCGGACGTGATAGCTGAATATCATCGGCGATTCTTTGAATATAGTCGTCCATCACATCCGCTTTGTGGCGAATGGCTTGTCCTTTTAACAGATCGCCCTGTTCGATACGATGATAGAGTGTTTGTAAAGCTTCCCCTGCTAATGATTTACCCGCCAAAATTATTTTTAGACCATTATAATTTGCTGGGTTATGACTACCAGTAACCATCACAGCGGACTGGGTGTTCAGATGATGACTAGCAAAATAGAGTACCGGGGTTGGCACCATGCCAAGATCAGACACATCACAGCCGCTGTCAAGAACACCTGCAATTAACGCTTCAGAAAGTTCCGGACTAGAATGTCGTCCATCACGCCCGACCACTATATGCCTTAGTCCTAACGCTTGAGCCTCACTACCAATTGCACGACCGATTACACGCACAATTTGGCTGTTAAGCGATTCACCGACAATACCCCTAATGTCATAGGCCTTAAAGATACTTTGAGCAATATCTACATTATCTTCGAGCATATCCAGTTCCGTAGGATCCTCGAATGTAGTTTCTTCTATTTTTTTACGAATTATTTCGGATGTTGCTTTGGTATTTGTTGGCGGACTTTTTGTAGCTGTCGCTACCGTCTTGGTTCTAGCTAGTGCTTGAATATTGCTTGAAACTTCTCGCAGGGCAGAATCAATTATCGTATATTTTGTTTTCATTGATCCGCTATTAAGATCAAACAATTGCTGTTTTAGTGTTGCGATATCCGCTTTATGCAAATAGCTACGAATAGCAGCTAGCAGTAGCCACATTAAAATTATTACAACAAAAATTATTATTATCAGAGTAAATGACGGTGTGATGGCCAATACATTTTCCGGCCAATAAGCGATATGCCAATGAGTTCCCGCTATATCAGCCTGAAACGGTGCGACCCCTTGTTTTGATTTCACATTTCCTTGAGATGCCAACACGATTGCATTTTTTTCACCTTGCAGCAACTCAGCGTAGCCATCTACCTTTTCATCCATAAATAGCAAATTGGTCACAATTTTAGGCGTAAAAGTAACCGTCAAGACACCTACAATATTATTGTTTTGATCGGTCACCCGCTGTGCTAACAACAATTGCGCCGCATTAGTACCTGCTTGGAGCATTGCAATCGAAGAACTGCCTTCTTTTTTTGCTTGTCTTAGACTATCTAAAGTTGCGTAAGTAATCGGTATGCAACCACTTTTATTGATATTATCGACGCCAGCACTAATAAGGCAGATACTTGTTGCATTTGGAAACGCACCATCTAATGCCTTCTGTTGTTCTGCTATTTGCGTAGGTTCTCCACTTATTAATACCGCTGAAAGCTCACGTCTTTGAGCAACTAAAACCAGTTGCTTTTGCAATAGCGTAATCTGCGCGGCAGTGACTTTATTCAGCATATTAATGGTTTGCTGGTGTTGCTTATATCGTTGTTGTTGCTGTTGCTGTTGCTGGGATGTATTTATCTGATACTGCGAAAAGAAAGCAGCAGTAACAATCAGACAACTCACAATAAAAGTCATAAAAGCAAATGACTTGCTACTTAACAGCAATGCACGCGTAGTTGTCTCGTTCATAAAGTCTTCTTAAAAATTAACCAATTTATTTAGTCCCGACCAGTGTGGCCGAAACCACCGGTGCCACGTTCTGAATTGGTAAATTCTTCTACCTGTTCAAATGCCACTTGCATAACAGGCACAAATACCATTTGAGCGATACGCTCACCCACGGTAATGGTGAAGGCAGTTTGACTCCGGTTCCAACAAGAAATAAATAACTGCCCTTGATAATCACTATCGATTAAACCCACCAAATTACCTAATACGATGCCATGTTTGTGGCCCAGGCCTGAGCGAGGTAATAGGACGGCAGCTAAAGAAGGGTCATCAATGTGGATGGCCAAACCTGTTGGAATCAAAATAGTAGCACCGGGTTCTAAAATAAGGTCATCATCAAGACAGGCTCGTAAATCTAATCCTGCTGAACCCGATGTAGCATAGTCGGGTAATTCGATGGTGTCACCTAATCGTGCATCAAGTACTTTAAGTTGAATCTTTTGCATTATATCTCTCAATAATAAGTGTCATTAAGTCACGTGCTAATTGGGTTTTAGATGTCAAAGGCAACGCCTGTAAACCTCCAGACCAAAATACCTGCAAAGCATTGTCGTCTACTGCAAACCCCATATTTTCACCGACTTGATTAGCAGCAATCATATCTAAACTTTTAACCTTCAATTTATCTTGCGCATAGTCAGCCACGTATTCAGTTTCTGCTGCAAAGCCAACCACGAAGGGCTTATCAGGCAAACTTGTCACTGCCAACACAATATCCAGCGTCGGTATTAGATCTAATTGTAGCTTTTCATTTTTGGTTTTTTTTATTTTATTGTCTGCTACTGTTTCAAGTTGGTAATCTGCCACTGCAGCACAGGCAACAAATATGTCACATGCTTGTATGCCATCAATGACGGCATCATGCATTTGTTGCGCGGTTTCAACATTAATACGTGTTACACCGCGAGGTGTCGTTAAATGAACTGGCCCAGCGACTAAAACGACTTCAGCACCTGCTTCAGCTGCTGCTGACGCCATTGCAAAGCCCATCTTGCCAGAACTTCTATTGCCAATAAAGCGTACCGGATCAATAGGTTCATAAGTCGGCCCCGCTGTGATCATCACTCGTTTACCGCGTAATCTAGCAGGCACTACCAACTTGGACAAGCCAGCCACAATCTCTATAGGTTCAAGCAAGCGACCGGCACCCTGTTCTCCACAAGCCTGATCACCGCTCGCTGGTCCTAAAATCTGAGCACCCCTTGTTTGTAATTGTGCTAAATTTTCTTGTGTGGCTTGATTTTCCCACATTTTGTTATTCATCGCTGGAGCAATAACTAGTGGGGACTCACTGGCCAAACATAAAGCCGCCAGTAAATCATCCGATCGTCCTTGTGCCAAGCGAGCAATGGTATCGGCACTCGCCGGTGCAATCAAAATCCAATCCGCCCATCGCGCTAATGTAATGTGGCCCATAGCTGATTCTTGATCAGCATCTAATAATTCAATGGCAACTGGATGACCGCTCAAAGTTTGCAACGTTAGTGGTGTAATAAACTCACAGGCTCCCTTAGTCATCACTACGCGTAATTCAGCACCTGCATCGCGCAAGCGTCGCACTAAATCTGCTGATTTATAAGCAGCAATACTACCGGTAACACCTAAAACAATCTTTTTGCCGACAAGTGCACCGTTCTCTATCATACTTTTCCCATGGCTAAATCATGTAAGGTTAATTCTGACAACACGCCATTTTGAGCGATCGCTAATTGTTGCAAAAGTTGATCTACCGCCGGTTCAACAAGGCTTTTTACTTTCAACAACTCAGACTCCTCCGCGGTGCGTAGACAATGTAAAATCACACTCACTTTAATAGCTGAAATATCCTGTCCGGGCACATAACTTGAGCTTTCTCCAGCAAGCTCGACCAATAAACCACCTTGCACCAGTGCCATTAATAGCTCCTGAAGTATTGAGGGAATTAATGCCGTTTGTTCTTCTAAATCTTGCAGGCTGAACGCCGGCTGATGCCGACAAAATCGTCTGGCAATAACCGTCATCAGCCACAAACCTTCCTTTTCTCTTAACCGTGGACTCAGTTCATAGGGCTTGTCACCTAATTGAACTAATTTTGGATGCTGTAAATAAAAAGCAACTTGCGCACCCGTTAATAAAATAAACCATGCTAAATATAACCAGAGCATGAAGAAAAATAGAATCGCAAAACTTGAGTAAATAACGGTGTAGCTTGATGATGAAGCAACAAAGCTAGCAAACAGTGTTCCCAAGGTTACCCACATAATACCCGCTACAGTTGCACCAATAAGTGCTGGGCCCAATTTCACCCGAGTATTGGGGATGAATTTATATAAGAAAGTAAAGGCCAGTATTATCATAAAGTATGGTACTAACTTACTCACAAATACTAACAGCGTGCCAAAGGGCTCTATAGCCTGCATTTGCTGTATTACATCGTGGTTTAACACTGTAGCTGCAACACCGAGCCCAGTAAATATCAATAGTGGGCCAATCATCACCACACTGAGGTAATCGGTAAATCTGCGAGCCAATGTTCTTGCTTGTTTCACGCGCCAAACAAAATTGAACGCATTTTCAATTTTCTGCACTAAGGCAATAATGGTATAAAACAACATAGCCACACCCAGCGTTCCTAACAGTCCAACTTTAACGTTATCAACAAAGCCGATGATATTAGCCGTTATTTCTTCGCCACGTGAGCCTAGAGGTTCAAGAATACTCAATAAAGCAGGCTCAATCTGGTTATGTATACCAAAGGCTTTTAATACTGAGAATGCGACAGCAATGAGTGGAACCAAAGACAATAATGACGTGAACACTAAGCTCATAGCACGTAGATTTAACTCTCCGGTTGCCAATTCACGAGCCATTATGTAACTCACTCGTAGCGTATTAATTAGCCAACGTATGAGTAAATTAGACTTTTCAAGGTGTTCTTGCCATAAGCCCACTTGAAAAAACGTCTTTAATTTTGATATTAATTCAGTCATTGAATACTCACATCATTGGAAATAGTCGATAAATAACCATGATTCTATACTGGATTATCTATATCAATAAATTGATGTCGAATATCAAACTGCTGAGCAAGATGCTCGCCCAATGCCATCACACCATAACGTTCGGTAGCATGATGTCCTGCCGCAAAATAATTTATGCCTAATTCGCGAGCCAAATGCACCGTCGGTTCTGAAATCTCACCGCTTATAAACGCATCTAATCCAAGTACTGCAGCCTGTTCAAGGTAGCCTTGCGCAGCACCCGTACACCAACCAATAGTAGTGATTGGGCGATCATGGCCTTGTATAACCATGGGTTCCCGCCCTAAGGCTTGGCGTATTTGAGCGGTAAACTCAGCCACCGACTTTGGTTCAGCTAAACAGCCACATAATGCGATAGCAGGATCGCCCGTCCCTGAAATTCGCCCATCAGTTTCTAAATCAAGTAATCGAGCTAATTGCGCATTATTACCCAATGTAGGATGGGCATCGAGCGGCAGATGATAGGCAATTAAATTTACGTTATTAACTAATAATTGTTTCAATCGACGTTGCTTAATGCCTATGACCCGAGAGTCTTCACCTCGCCAAAAATAACCGTGATGAACCAAAATAGTATCTGCATCCAAATCCAGCGCAGCATCAAGCAGGTCTAGGCTTGCCGTTACCCCAGTGACCACATTATTAATGTATTCATCACCTTCAACTTGCAAACCATTAGGGCAATAATCTTGGAACCTATTTGGCTCTAATAAAGTCTCAAGGTAGGATAGAAATTCAGTTCGGGTTATCATCTCACTAGATTCCGACAACAATAAATTTGTCACTATAGCAAACTGGAGACCAAATAATATGGATGCAGTGAATATCATCGCACTCAGCATGGGTGCAGCATGGGCTAGTGGCATTAATCTATACGCCACGATAGTGATGCTCGGTTACATGGGAATGACGGGGAATATCGACCTTCCACCCGGCTTAGAGATCCTTTCTGATCCAATGGTAATGGGCGCTGCAGGTCTTATGTATTGTGTTGAGTTTTTTGCTGACAAAATTCCAGGTGTCGATTCTGGCTGGGATACAATCCATACTTTTATCCGTATTCCTGCTGGCGCTATGTTAGCCGCAGCTGCAATAGGTGATGTCACGCCAGCGGTAACGCTTACAACGGCACTGTTAGGCGGCACTTTAGCGGCCGGTAGTCATGCCACCAAGGCAGGATCGCGCTTATTAATTAACACCTCTCCGGAACCCTTCAGCAATTGGGCGGCATCAATAAGTGAGGATTTATTAGTTATTGGCGGATTGTGGGCAGCGCTCAATCATCCTGCATTATTCATTATCGGCTTAATTATCTTTATTATGCTGATGATTTGGCTATTACCACGCTTATGGCGCTTGATTAAACACGTCTTCCGGCGTATTGGTGGCTGGCTTGGCTTATGTGAGCCACCACAAGCAATAGCATCATCACCACTAAATGTAGAGAAAACGATCGAGCAATCTGGTCATTCTAAGGTTTAGTTTTTAAGCGATAGAATACGCCGTTAGGGCTGCGAATCATTTGGAATGCATTGGTATAACCGTTAATGGTTTCCGATGCACCTAAGAATAAATAACCACCAGGATTCAACGCCAAAGCCATACGGTTTAAAATATCGGTTTTGCGTTCTGCAGAGAAATAAATCAACACATTACGGCAGAAAATAATATCGAACTTACCTAATGAGCCATAGGTTGATAATAAATTCTGTTCATTAAAACTCACTCGCCGAATAACATCTTCGGCTACTCGCCAGCGGTCACCGATAGGTTTAAAAAACTGCTGTTTTCGTTCGGTGGTTAAACCTCGACCTAGCATCCCTTCATCGTACTCTGCTTGTTTAGCTATTGCTAACATACTGATTGAAATATCCGTCGCCATTATCTGAGTATTAACTAGACTGCTAGTTGAGACCTTTGCCATATATTCGCTAAGGGCGATGCTAATCGTATAAGGCTCTTGCCCAGATGAACAGGCTGATGACCAAATCCGACATTGTCTCTTATCTGCCCTATCCATCTCAGGAAAGACTTCCTTAGCCAGTATTTCAAATGGACTTTGATCGCGAAACCACGATGTTTCATTAGTTGTCATCGCGTCAATTACCGCATCTCGCAAATGTCGCGGTTGTCTCATTTCAATGGCTTGTAATAACGCCGATACGGATGGAATATTTTCATCACGCAGTAATTTTGTCAGCCGACTGGTAATTAAGTATTGCTTTCCTTCACCCAATAAGATGCCACAAGCCTGTTCAAGGAAGAACTTAAACCGATCATAATCTTGCGGAGAAATATTGCCTACTATATTCATATATTCTTATTCGTAGTTCCTATTTGCAAACTTGGTCACACTAATGCATCAACAGTATTTTCCAATAGAGAGACAAGCCTTGAGGGGCAACCATTTAAGTGCCTGTTTTTAGTCGCTCTTGGAGTTGCTGAAAGAGTTTGTCTCGTGCTAAGTTCAACTGCTTAGCAGCTTCATTGTCGGTCATTTGTTTGGAAAATGCATCCAGTTTTTTGAAAGTGGTCCTTGATTTAATAGATTGACTAGAGCAACTCAACGACCAGAACTTTTCATAAGGTGTCATCATATATTTGTAAGGGTACGTTTTCTCTGTTTGCCTTTTTTATCGGTCATTGTCGACAGGAAATAACAAGGTCGGTGAAAGTTAGTATAGCGATAAAATGGTTTGCTATTGAACTCACTGAAACTGTCGGCATACCTCTGGAAAATATGACTATAGCCGTATAATTCTCGAATCACTGATCTATTTTCGCTTTCAACCAAACCATTGTCACTGCTCCGTCTTCAGCGTAATTTTATGAAGTTTATACGCATCTTTTCCAGCAATTCTACGACACTGTAGTTAATGTACTCACTGCTATCATCCGAGTGAAAACCCTTGATTTTAAGAGGGGCTGTATCAGCCGTTTGCTTTGTGCATGAGAATAGCGGGTAACCTCCATTAAGTAACGGGTGACAAGACCTTTTTCAGGTTTCCCCAGAAGAGTGTAGCGATGTTTGACCCGCTTCTTTTGTACCCAACGATA
>Ga0335398_10000996_pt1 | contig 49736 bp, 47 predicted proteins | sample BON03_FD_205742 | JGI IMG/M metagenome (GOLD analysis project Ga0335398, IMG submission 205742) | Freshwater microbial communities from Lake Bonney liftoff mats and glacier meltwater in Antarctica - BON-03 (spades assembly) (version 2) | ecosystem: Environmental > Aquatic > Freshwater > Ice >... | reverse complement strand
GGGGAGGAGGAGGCAGATTCCGAACAGGGGGATCGGGGCCCGGGCGAAGAGTCGCTGTCAAAGGAATGAGTGACAAAGGAATCGGATCCTTCGCCCGTTACGAATGCCATATTTTTGCCCCCCCCCCCATATTTTTGCCCCACTGCTTCGTCCGGTATCCGGGGAAACGGCTGAAGCCGTCACTCCAGCCTTTCGCGGTGGCGACCTGGAGTTCACCACTACATGGGGACGCGGTGCCTGTAGCGAAACATGCCAATGTTCCTCTCTTCTTTGCTGAAGCTGCGGAGGGCAGGCCGTTGTGGGTGCATCGAAAGAGGGAACTCTTGCGAGTTCCGCTACTTCCCCGGCGAAAGATTCGCGCCCATTCGCGTTGTAATTCGAAGCCGGTCGCACATGAAACGAGATGGCTGAAGAGTCTATTGGGAAACTTTCGTGGTTTGAGTTCCGCCTGTTTTTTTAAACGCGAATGGGCGCGAATGGGCGCGAATGGCCGCGAATTTTCACGAATGGAATTCATGGGGAAAGACAATCCATCAATCGGGTGGACGAGGTAGGGCGAACCGTCCCGGTGAGCCGATTGGGCGAACGGACGCGGGGAATCGACCCGGCTCGGCGGGGACGCCTCGCCCTACCCGTTTTCAGTCGATGGGAGCGGAGGAGCCCGGGTGAAACGTTGTGCGGGCATCGAAGAGGGAACACTAGCAGCCTGTCGGACTTATCCCGCACGGCTGCTAGCGAGTTCCTCCACGCCTCCCTCTCTTCAGGAAAACTTTTCCCCACTCTCTCTTTCCCCAAAACTTCCCGCCACACCATTGCTTGCGCCGACCGCCACTCGATCAAGTTTCAAGTTTCAAGTTTCATGCCCCCTTAAACCCTCGGCGTAACCCTGCGCCGGCGGACCCAGTCGCGGGCTTCTTCTTGCTCACTTCGGCCCTGGCGGTAGATATTGATGAGGATGCCGACGGCGAGCAGGGCCATGACGAGGGAAGAACCTCCGTAGCTGACGAAAGGCAGGGTTAGCCCCTTGTTAGGGAGGATGGAGATGCTCACGCCGATGTTCACGAAGGCCTGGAGAGTGATGAATCCGACGAGGCCGATCGCGAGGAGGGTGCCGAAACGATCCGGAGAATGAAAGGCGATGACGAAGCCCGAGACCGCGATGGTGATGAAGGCGACGATGACAAGGATGGTGCAGATGAGACCGAGTTCCTCCCCGATCATGGGAAAGATGAAGTCGGTGTGGGCAAAGGGCATGTAGAGCATCTTGAGACGCCCCTCACCGATCCCGCGTCCCGACATACCGCCCGAGCCGATCGCCATGAGCGAGATCCATTGCTGGAACCCGGCCCCGAGACGGTATTTTTCGGGATCGAGGAAAGCCAGGACGCGGGTCATGCGGTCGGGAGCATAACTGAGCATGCCGAGGAAGGTGATAAAGCCTAACATGGCAAGACCGGTGAGGTACTTCCAGTTGCTCCCGGCTACGAAGAGAACCAGAACGGCGGTCCCGGCGAGCACACTGGTGGTGCCGATGTCGACCTCGAAGAGAATGAGTCCGAGCGGCAGAGCGATGATGCCGAGGGGGAAGGCGAATCCGCGGAGGAACTCCTTTCCGCAATCGGGGTGACGTGAGAACCAATAGGCAAGGAAGACGATGACTCCGATCTTGCCGACTTCGGAGGGCTGCAACTGGAGCGGTCCGATCCCGATCCAGCGACGCTCGCCGTTGATCTCCATGCCAACACCAGGGAGATAACAGAGCGCGAGGAAGAAGCAGACCCCCGCATAGAGCCACCAGACGTGCCTTTTCCAAAAGCGGAAGTCAGTCGCCGCCGCGAACCAGCAGACCCCCACCCCGAGCACGAGCCAGACGGCCTGACGCTTCGCCTCGCGATAGCCGTCGTCCGCATCCGCATGGGCGCTGAAGACGCACGTGCTGATGAGCATGACGACTCCCACGATGATGAGAAACGACACGGACGAGAGGAGAAGGACGAGGCTTTTGCGGTGCATGGAGGAGTGCTTAGTGCTTAATGCTTGGTGAAGCCAATGGGCTGTCGACTGTCGGTGCTGCTCAGTTCGCTGCGGGAATGCGGAGCTGCTGGCCGATCTGGAGTGCCTCGGCACTTTTGATCCCGTTCTCGCTCATGAGGCGGTTAAAAGGGATGTTGAACTTGCGCGAGATGGCCCAGGCGGTGTCGCCGGGTTTGACCTGATAGGTGGAGGGCGTCGCCGTGGCGGCTGCGGCGGGCTTTACCTCGGCAGTTGCGGGTGCCGTTGCCGTTGCAGGAGCGCTTGCCTTTGGAGCAGCGGGGGCGGGCTCGTCCAATCCGGGGATGTCGAGGACACGACCGGGGTAGAGTTCGTTGTCGGAGATGAGGGCGTTTTTCTCCTTCAGCGCGGCCGGGCTCACACCGAGGTGAGCAGCGATCTCGGGAAGAGTGTCACCGGCGAGGACTTTGTACTGGGCTTTGGTCGGATCAAAACGGAGAGGCGCGGCCGGGGCGTGGCGGGCGGGGATCTCCACCGGGGCGGCAGCGGGCACTGCCACAGCGAGTTCTTTTGCCTCCTGCACGGCGGATTCGAAATTCTGCCGCGCGGTGCTGATCTTGATACCGCTCGTCTCGGAGGCCTTATCGACCATTTTGAAAGCGAGGATGCCGCCGATGGCGACGACGTGGAGGAGCAGCACGACGGTGAAGATACGAGTGAGACGCACGTCGGGCGTATCGAGATACCAGTCCTGCTCTTCGGTGACATTGGCGGAGAGTTTCATCTGGGCTCTGGCTTTGCCGAGGATCCCGTTGCGGGTGCCCTTTGCTGTTCTCCGATTTCTTCTTTGGTTGCTCATGGTTGTCGTTGGTTGTTGGTGGAAAGAAAGTCAGGCGATGGTGAGCGCTGCGACGGCTTCGCGAAAGGCGGTCCCACGGGTTTCGTATCCGCTGAACATGTCGAAGCTGGAGGTGCCGGGGGAAAAGAGGACGACGTCTCCGCTGTCGGCGAGTTCACCGGCGAGGCGCACGGCGGCAGGCACATCGGCGGCAGGGTGGCAGGGCACGGCTCCGTCCCAGGCTGCGGCGATGTCACCACCGATCTCGCCGATGCAGATGGCGACGCGGGCGATCCGTCCCGCGACGTCGCGCAGTTCGGCGAAGTCGAGCCCTTTGTTTTTGCCGCCGACGATGAGGACGACGGGAGTCTCCTGCCCCATCAGGGCACTCTCGAGGGAGTGCAGATTGGTGGACTTGGAATCGTTGAGATAGAGAACGCCGCCAATCGTCGCGACCTTTTCACAGCGATGCGGCGGAGCCTCGAAGGTGTTGATGGGCGACTCGACTTTTTCCCAGGCGAGCCCGAGACGATCTGCCACGGCGAGAGCAGCCATCACGTTCTCGGCATTGTGCTTGCCCTGAAGAGTGCCTTCGGAAAAGGGAAAATGACGATCAGTGGAAAGGTCGTGGATGCTCCCCTGCCCGTAGGTAAGATGCGCCTCATCCGAGTAAGCGGAAAAGGTCACGATCTCGCCGGGGAGAACGCCCAGATCACACTCGAGCCTGTTAATTGTCAGCGCGGAGGGCGCGAGGTTTTTAAACAGGCGATACTTCGCCGCGTAGTAGTCCTCCACCGTGGCGTAGCGATCCATGTGGTCGGGCGCGAAGTTCGTCCAGATGGCGATCTCCGGAGCGAAGTCGGCGATGGTCTCGAGCTGGAAGGAGCTGACCTCGAGCACGATCCAGTCGTAGCGATCGCCGGAGAGAACGACTTCGCTGTAGGCGAGCCCGATGTTCCCGGCGGCGACGGCCCTGAGTCCGCAGGCATTGAGCATCGCGGCGATGAGAGCGGTCGTCGTGGTCTTGCCGTTGGTGCCGGTGATGGCGATGACGGGGACATCACAGAGCCGGTCGGCAAACTCGATCTCGCCGATGAGTTCAGTCGAGGCGGCGGTAAAGGCGACGGCGATGGGCCAGGCGGTGTCGATCCCGGGACTGATCACGGTGAGATCAAATTTGCCGGCCGGCGCGAGGGCCTCTTCTCCGCATGTCAGGATCACTCCGAGCCCGGCGAACTTCGCGGCGGCGGGCGCGAGTTTCTCCGCACTGCCGCTGTCGTAGGCCTCGACGAGAGCACCGCGCGACAGGGCGAGGGCGGCGGCGGCATAACCACTGCCTCCCGCTCCGAGAACGGCGATACGTTTTCCCTGCAAGTCCATTATAACGATGCTTGTAACGAAGTTTTTAACGAAGTTTCAGTGTCATCAGACCGACCATCGCGGCGATGATGGAGATGATCCAAAAGCGGTTGATCACCTTGCTCTCCTCCCATCCGAGGAGTTCGAAGTGGTGGTGAATGGGCGACATTTTAAAGATGCGCTTCCCGGTGAGTTTGAAGCTCGCGACCTGGAGGATCACGGACATGGCCTCCATCACGAAGACGAAGCCGATCACGACGAGGAGGAGCTCCTGCTTGCAGCAAATCGCGATCATGCCAAGCATACCGCCGATGGAGAGCGAGCCGGTGTCGCCCATGAAAACGCGGGCCGGGTGACAGTTGAACCAGAGGAAGCCGAGGGCTGCGCCGACGAGCGCCGCGCAGAAGATCGAGACCTCACCGGCGGCCGGATGGAAGGGAACAAAGAGGTAATCCTGCGCAAGGATTCGGTGACCGGCGACGTAGGTGAGGATGCCATAGGCGAGAGCGGTCGTGACAGTGCAGCCCGAGGCGAGCCCGTCGAGTCCGTCGGTGAGATTGACGGCGTTCGAGGCCCCGACGATGACGAGAGGCAGCAGCACGAGGGTGAAGATGCCCATATCACCTATGATGGGAAACTTCAGCGAGGGTAGATAGAGCTGGCGGATGTACTCGGAGGTCTCGGGGAGGACGTAGAGATACCCTACCGCGAGCACCGCCACGGCGAACTGGATGAGAAGTTTGAAGCGGCCACTGACCCCGGCGGAGCTTTTCTTTTTCACCTTGCGCCAGTCATCGAGGAAGCCGAGCAGGCCGGTCGTGATTGTGACAAAGACGAGCGTCTGGATGAAGGGATTGGTAATGCGCGCCCAGAGCAGCGCCGCCGCGAGGACCGCGCCGATGATCAAAATGCCGCCCATCGTGGGCGTGCCGGTCTTGATGCCGTGGAGTTCGGCGAGAAGGTGGACTTCCTCCTTCGTGCGGATGGGCTGGCCGATCTTGAGCGAGGTGAGCTTGAGAATGACGCGATTTCCCAGCATCACGGAGATGAGAAAAGCCGTGAGACAGGCCCCCGCCGCGCGAAAGGTCTGGTATTGGAAGACATTCAGAACATCGAAGAACTCCGACGAATCTTTGAGAAGATGTAAATAATACAACATGGCGGTGGTCAGAGGAGATGGGCGATGACCTGCTCCATCCCGGCGGAGCGGCTCCCCTTGACGAGGACGAGGTCATCCCCGGTGAGGTAATCGCGGAGAAAATCGGCGGCGGCGGAGTGGGTCTCGAAGTTCAGGTTCACCCCGAGGGCGGAAGCCCGCTCGTTGATGAGGGCAGCGCGGGGCGTCACGGTGATGAGGGCATCGATGCCATGTTCGACGACACGTTCCCCGAGGCGGAGGTGCTCGGGCTCTTCGTGCACGCCGAGCTCACCCATGAAGCCGAGCAAGGCGACGCGGCGACCCTTCACCTCGGCTGACTGCAGCGTGCGCAGGGCAGCGTGCATCGAGTCGGGATTGGCATTGTAGCTGTCGTCAATGAAGGAGATGCCCCGCACGGTGCGCTCCTCGAGGCGACCGTGTGTGAGTTGCACATTGGAAAGAGCCTTGGCCACAGCCGCGGGTGAGATCCCCTGACGCAGGCCGACAGCAGCGGCAAGGAGGGCATTCATGACCATGTGATCGCCGCGCACCGGGAGGACGACGGCAGCGGCATCGCCGTAGTCCGAGCAGAGATCAAAACGCATCCGCCCGTCACTGTCGGCGACGAGCGACTCGGCGAGGACGGCTCCGGTGCCGATCCCGACGGGAATCATCTCGCAGGAGATGGCACCTTTTACGAAGTCGAAATACTCGTCCGAGGCCGGCATGACGCAATATCCCGAGGCGGGAACGGCGGCGGGCAGCGAGGACTTTTCCAGGGCGATCGCCTCGCGAGTGCCCATGTGCTCGATGTGGGCGGTGCCGATGTTTGTGACGACAGCCGCGTCGGGACGAGCGATGTCGGCGAGGATCTCGATCTCACCGGGATGATTCATCCCCATTTCCCAGACCGCGAACCGGTCCCCTGCCCCGCCGGAAAGGATCGTAAGGGGCAGGCCGATATGGTTGTTGAGATTCCCGGCGGTGGCGTTGACCCGGCCACCCTCAGCGAGGACGGCGCGGAGGAAGTCCTTCGTCGAGGTCTTGCCATTGCTGCCCGTCACCCCGACGACAAAGAGATCGGGCGACGCTTTGCGGTGATGATAGGCGAGAGCTTGAAGCGCCTTGAGAGTGTCCTTCACGCGAATGATGCCTCCGGTGTAGCCTTCGGTCTCGCTCGGCAGGGCATGCACGAGGATGGCGGTCGCCCCGGCAGCGGAGACATCGCCGAGGAACTGGTGGGCGTCGTGACGCTCCCCTTTCAAAGCGACAAAAATTCCGCCCGGTGCAGCTTTGCGCGAGTCGGTCGTCAGAAATGTCACCTCTTGCGAAGGCACTCCCTGAAGGAGAGCTCCATCGACCCATGTCGCGATTTGAGAAAGTGTCAGGGTTTTCACCTTCCCCCTCCTTCCGACTTTTCGGTGATGAATCCCGCAGCGATGAGGCGGTCGTCGAAGTCGTGACGCACCCCGTTGATTTCCTGGTAGGTCTCGTGCCCTTTTCCCGCGATTAGGATGATATCACGCTCGCCGGCCAGAGAGATGGCCCGCTTGATCGCGACGCGACGGTCTTCGACGACTTCGTAGTCTGTCCCGAGGAATCCCTTCGCGGCATCGGCGAGGATCTGGCGAGGGTCTTCGGTGCGGGGATTGTCCGAGGTGAGGATGCAGAGATCACTGCCGGCTTCCGCCGCAGCGGCCATGGGGACGCGCTTCGTCATGTCGCGATCGCCACCGCAACCGAAGACGGTGATGAGACGGGCGGGCTGCAGGGCACGCAGAGTATTGAGCACATTGACGAGCGCATCGGGCGTGTGAGCGTAGTCAACGAAGACGCGGTAGTTGATCTGACGCGCGTTGACCGCCTCGAGACGACCGGGCACCTGGGGTGCGTCGGCCATTTTTGCGATCACTTCACGGAGATTCAGCCCGATCGCGTAGCCCGCCGCGATCGCCGCGACGCAGTTGTAGACATTGAACGAGCCGATCAGCGGGATGCGCACGAGAAACTGACGCTCTTTAAAAGTGAGCTTGAACTGCGTGCCATTGAAGTCCGAACGAATCTCACTGGCCTGGAAGTCGACGTTGGCGGAGCGACCGTAAGTGTATTTTTTGATGCTCTCGAAGCGGGTCTTGTTGAGGCGGTCGCCGTAGACATCGTCGGTATTGATGATCGCGACGCCCTTCTTGCGGGTGTCGTGGTCCATCTGCTCGAAGAGCATGCGCTTCGCCGCGAAATAGCCATCCATCGTGCGATGGTAGTCGAGGTGATCCTGAGTGAGATTAGTGAAGATCCCGACATCAAAACTCACCCCGGTGACCCGGTGCTGGGCGAGCCCGTGCGAGGAGACCTCCATGACCATGGCGCGGCAGTCCTCGTCGCGCATCTCGCGGATGAGATGCTGCAAGTCCGGCGACTCGGGAGTGGTGTGGGGCGCCTCGACGATGGCCTCGCCGGTGGAATACTGAATCGTGCCGATGAGGCCGGCGCGATGGAGGACCGACTTGAGAAGGTGGTGAATGAGGTAGGCGGTCGTCGTTTTTCCGTTCGTCCCGGTCACACCGATGACGGGAAACTCCAGGCTCGGCTGTCCCTCGAGATTCGCGGCGGCGAAGGCCATCGCGGCACGGGCGTCACCGACCTGCAACCAGGTCGCGAAAAAGGCGGCGGGATTCGGCTGTTCGGAAATAATGGCGACGGCGCCGTTCGCGATGGCCGCGTCGAGGTAATCGTGCCCGTCGCGACCGCCGCCCTTGAGCGCGCAGAAGATCCCGCCCGGCTGAACCTGGCGCGAGTCGTAATACACCCCGGTCACGTCCACCTCGAGAGTGCCCACGACGTGCTTCACATAGATAGAATCAATAGCGTCCGCCAGTTTCATGCCTTATTGCCCGCCCTTCACGGATTGATTAGCTGCCGCGAGCGAGGCCGCTGCTGCGGCTTCCAGTTCACCCGGAAGATCTGGTTCGATGCCGAGAATTTTGACCGCCTCTTCGGCGATCGCCTTGAATACAGGGGCCGCCACTGCACCCCCGTAGACCTCGGCACCGTCGGCCCGCGGATCGTCGATGACGATCAGTCCGAGCAGCCGCGGCTCGGCCGCAGGGAGAAATCCGGCGAAGGAGGCGATGTAGCGCCCCTCGACGTAGCCGACATTCTCGACGTGCTTGCGGGTCGTACCCGTCTTGCCGGCGACACTGTAGCCGACGAGGTCGCCTTTCACTCCTGTTCCGTGTTCGTTCATCGTCTCGAGCATGCACTGCAGCACCTGATGCGCTGCCTTGTCACCGAGCACCCTACGTCCGGGGCGCTCCGGACCTTTCACGAGCACGGCATCTTTGCCCTCGCCCTTTACCCCGCGCAGAATCGTGGGCGCCCGATAGACGCCGCCGTTTGCAATAACACTGTAGGCGGCCGCCATCTGTATCGGCGTGACAGCCACTTCGTAGCCCATCACCTGACTTGAGAAAGAGGTCCGCGACCACTGGCTCACCGGAATGAGGCGACCGGGGCTCTCAGCAGTCAACTCGATCCCCGTCTTCTCGCCGAATCCGAACTGCTCCACGTAGTCGTGGAAAAGATGCTTGTTGAGCGGACGCGAGATCAGATAGGCGCCGATGTTGGAAGACTTCGCAAAAGCCACCCGCGCGGTGAGCTTGCCGTAGGGATGGTGATCCTTGAGCGGGAAGCCATCGAGCGTGTAGCTCCCCATGTGGCAATCCACCTCCGTCGAGGGACTGGCGAGCCCCTTGTCAAAGGCACCGCCATACCCGACGATTTTGAAAGTCGATCCGGGCTGATACAGATCGGTCACGGCAGGGTTGCGGCGCATCGGCTCCATGCCGCGGATACCCCTACGATTGCTGAGATCGAAGTGCGGGCGGCTCGCCATGGCGATGACCTCCGAGGTCGAAGGATCCATGAAAATGATCGTGACTTTCTCGGGCCGGAACTTGTCGATGACCGCATCGAGTTCGCGCTCCACGACAGACTGGACCGCCATGTTGATGGAGAGATAGACATCCTTACCTGCCGCTGGATCGACTTGGAGACCGCGGTAGGCATGGATCTCGCGACGGCTGCGATCCCGCTCGCAGTAGCGGTAGCCGGGGCGGCCCTGCATCTCCGCGTCGAACACCTTCTCAACGCCGCTGAGACCTTCACCATTTTCATCGACATAGCCGATGACCTGGGTCAGCGAGAGCGGGCTGGGATAATAACGCCGCTCGCCGCGACGCAGGTAGAGACCGCCGATCTCTTTCTCATCCAGCATCGCGGTGATCTCGCGGGCAAAATCATCTTCGATATCGCGGGCGAGGACGACCTCACCGACCTTCTTTTCCTTCAAGAGCCTCGCGATCTCATGCCGTGGCTGCCGGAGCGTCTCGGCGAGGCTCTCGGCGACATACTCCCGGTAGTTCGCGAGGATCTCGTCAGGTAGATAGTGCTTCTTGATAGTCTGCGGAGAGACGTCCTCGCGCGCGCCCAGACCGATGCAGGCGAGCATTTGGTCACGCAGGTGGTGACAGTCCGCCACGAGCGTGAAGACCGTCTGACTGCGGGCCAGCAACTCACCCGACTGATCAAAAATACGACCGCGCCGGGCCGGCAACTCCTCCTTGTACTCGTAGTGCGAGCGCGCCTCGGCACTGAGCTTCTCCCCGCTGAAGACCTCGATGTGTAAAAGTCTCATGCTCAGCGCCGAGAGCGTCAGCACCAGCACGAGACATGCGATCACCAATCTGTTCTTTAATCCCCGGTCCACAATCTTTCCTCAGTATGCACTCGCGACCGGTCCATCGACGCGGGGGCGGGTTTCGATTTCGATCACTTTCGAAAGGTCGATATCCTTGAGATCACTCTGCGCCCAGCGGAGCCGACGGGAGAGTTCGTGACGATCCCGCACCGCCGCGATGCGGAGTTCCCAGAGCTCGGTCTCCTGATCGAGAGCTGCGATCTCCTGCTCTGTCGCCCCGATTTCGTTCCCGGTGATGACATGCTGATTGCGCACGAGGACGAAGCCCGCCCCCGTCGCGAAGAGCAGACCACCCGCGAGCACGAGACGGATCATCATGACCCAGCCGACGCGATTTTTGTATCGATTTCTCTTTTCCATGACTGGGCTCAGGCTTTGATCGCGATGCGCAGTTTCGCACTGCGCGAGCGTGAATTCCTGCGGGCCTCCGCCTCATCGGGCTCGATCGCCCGACGACTCGGAAGGTGAAAACAAAAGTCGGGATTCGCCCGCGGCTCGGACCACTCGGGCCGATCAATGAAAGGATTGCTGCGACGGTGCATAAACCTTTTCACGATGCGGTCCTCGAGCGAGTGAAAGGTGATGATCGCGAGCACCCCTTTCGGAGCGAGGAGCGCCACCGCCTTTTCGAGAGCCGTCTCGAGAGACTCCAGTTCCGCGTTCACCGCGATGCGGATCGCCTGGAAGACCTTCGTTGCCGGGTTCTTTGCCGAAGTCTTCGGGATCGCCCGACCGACCACCTCAGAGAGTTCGAAAGTCGTCTCGATCGGCTTGATCGCGCGGGCCTTCCCGATCTCGCGAGCGACACGCGCAGCCCGCCGCTCTTCGCCATACTCGCGAAAGATCCGAATGAGCTCATCCTCAGACCACTCATTGACGAGCTCTTTTGCCGAGAGCGCCGCCCGGTCATCCATACGCATGTCGAGAGGACCGTTTTCCCGGAAGGAAAAACCGCGCGCCGGGTTATCAAGCTGCCGCGAAGAAACCCCGAGGTCGAGGAGGATACCGTCGACGTGACCGATTCCGAGCCCGGCGAGGATCTGATCCATGTCGCGGAAGTTTCCCCGCACCGGAAGAAACGCATCTTCGTAGGAAGAGAGGCGTCGCTCGGCGTAGTCGAGCGCATCGTGATCCTGATCGCAACCGATGACATGGGCACCGTGACGCAGCAGCAACTCGGCATGCCCGCCGCCGCCTACCGTGCCATCGAAAATCTGCTTGCCGGCAACCGGCTGCATCGCCTCGAGGATCTCGGAAGCGAGGATAGGGTCGTGGTAAAATTCCATGCGATGATTGAAGTTGGCGCAGAGCAGACCACCCCGTCCCGCCCGATAGAGCAGGCCTGAATCTTCGAGATCGGGATCCGCGCAGAGCGCGAGCCCGTTCCACTCAGGATTCCGCTTGCCACCGAGCCCACCGCTCACCTTTCCATTCGCAAGATCCAGCCAGGGCTTGATGGGTATGATCATTGTTACTTAAAATGGGATAAAAATGCGGTTGTTATTGAAATTCAGACCTGAGTGGCAAATTGGTCTATAATTTTCATAATTTAAAAAATTATGACAAGCTTACTATATTGTCTCTAACTCTTATAAGGCAAGCCAAAAATTAAGCATTTCCGTAGTAATTTGTCATTTCTTGAGCAATCGGGGGCCTCGCGGCGAACTGAGCCCGCGACTCCGTATCTGCTTCCCCGTTGTGAGGTTTCGGCCATAGACTATCGTCATCGCCAGTCACATGGCGACACCCGCAGAAACCCTCAAGTCCGAGTTCCTTTCACAGATCTCCCCGGCGACCCACTTCGAGGTGCTCTTCGATCATCTCCCCGGCGTCTCTTTTTTCGCGAAAAACCGCGACTTCCTTATCGTCTCGGCGAACCGCGCTTTCTGGGAGCGGCTCAACTGCTCCTCCGAGGCCGACCTGATCGGGAAAAATGACTTCGAGCTTTTCCCCGCCCAGCTCGCCCGCAAGTTCCGCGAAGATGACGAACATGTCATCGCCACAGGCAAAGCAAAGCTCAAGATCATCGAGCTCTTCTTCAACCGGCAGGGGCTGCCCGACTGGTATTTCACGAACAAGTTTCCCGTCTTCGGGCGCGACGGTTCCGTCATCGGGGTGATGGGCACTGTACAGAGCTACTCGGGCGGCAAGACGGCCCTGACACCGCACTTACAGATCGACCGCGCCGTCAGCTACATCCGCGATCATTTCCACGAGCCTGTCAATCTCACCGATCTCGCGAAACGCACCGGCATGTCGGTGCGCCAGTTCAACCGCCGCTTCCGCGAAGTCTTCGGGACGAATCCGCGCACCTTTCTCATCAAGACCCGCATCCAGGCCGCCTGCGAGGTCCTGCGCACCAGCGACACACCCATCGTCGAAATAGCCCTCGACTTCGGCTTCTGCGACCAGAGCGCCTTCACCCAGCACTTCCGCAAGCATATGGGAGTCACCCCCGCGACGTATCGTAAACGCGGGTGAATGCGGTCGCGGCCCGAAAGGGATCACTCCGTCACTCAACCCTGTTGCTTTTCAGCCAGTGCGGTCTCGTAGACCCGCGCGGTCGCCTCGGCCATGCCGCTGCGGTCATTCTCCTGCTCGACCCAGGCGCGGCCTTTCTCCCCGAGACCAGCGGCGGCGGCGGGATCATCGAGCAGTTCCCCCAGCTTCAGGGCGAGGTCGGCCGGGTCTTCGGGCTTGCAGAGGAGCCCCCCGCCGCTCGCGAGGATCATCTCCGGAAAGGCGCCCCGCGACGGCACGACGCAGGGCAGGCCACAGGCCATCGCCTCGAGCAGGTAGAGTCCCTTCGGTTCGATGAAACGCGCCGGCACGGTGAAGATGTCGATGTCTTTGAGAAAGGCCATCTTCGTCGGCCCGTCGGGGGCCTCGATGTGCCGGAAGCGATCACTCAGGCCGGCGGCGACGAGGCGGGCGATCTGCGCTTCGTAAAAAGCGCGGTCTTTTTCCGAAAGCCAGCCACCGACATGGAAGCGGGCCCCGGGATGTTTTTTTGCCACTTCGATGAAGGCCCCCACCGCGAGGTCGAATCCCTTTTCCGGCGCGAGCCGGGCGAAATAGCCGATCACCTTGCCCGGGGCACGGCTCTTGCTGGCCTCGTAGACGGCATCGAATTCGGACACGGTCACCCCGAGCGGGGTGAGGTGGAATTTCTCCGCCGGCACACCGAGGATCGCGCTCATGTGATCCCGGTAAAAAGCGGAGAAGGTGATAAAGCCGTCGGCCTCCTGCGCGAGACGGCGCATTTCTGTGAGCACGAGCGACTTCCAGGGTTCGATGAGTTCGTCGAGGAAGACATCGTCGCCCTGCAGGGTCACGAGCACGGGCACGCCGAGTTCGCGCTTCAGCGCAGGGATGGAGCCGCCCACGAGGAGATTCGTCAGGCAGATGAGATCGGGCTTGGCGACCTCTTTGAGCCAGTGCACGAGACGGGCGACTTCCTTGCGCTGGAATCCGTCCTCCCCTTTCACCATCGAGAGAGTCATCGAGCCAAGCTCCTTCGCGCTCACGGATAGGGCCCCCGAGGCGACGCGTTTGATGAGCCGAGGATTGTCGAGCCAGCGATCAAGAAAAGCCGGGAGATGGCGGAAGAGCGGGATCTTCTGCTGCAAGAAGACATTGATCCCGCCGAAAAAAATCTGATCAACGGAGCGGTCCTCTTCGTCGACGCGGATAGGCGTGTAGAGCGGAAGCAGGGTCACGTCCCAGCCCAGTCGGGTGAGCCCGGCGGCGAGGGCATTGTCGCGCAGGCAGCTACCGCAATACATGCCGCCCGCACCGGCCGTGATATAGACTATTTTGGGAGGCGACTTCACGCGATTTACCATTTAAAAAATACGCCTTCCGGCCATCATAGCGCCAGTGAAACTCGCGCTTTTCTCCGTTACACTAGCAGACAACTCCGTGAACTCCCTGATGAAATTCTCCCTCATTGCCGCCCTCTTTTTTACCGCCGTCTTCCCGCTCCACGCTGACGACTGGCCGCAATGGCGCGGCCCGCAGCGCAACGGGGTGAGCACTACGGAAGGCAATCTGCCCGACGCCCTCACCGAGGAGAACGCCCCGACGAAGCTCTGGGAGACAACCGCCGAGATCCCGAGCGATCACTACGGAGGCCACGGCAGTGTTGCCGTTGCGGACGGGCAAGTCTTCCTCTCCGTGGTCTGGCACAAGGACGAACCGACCGAGACGCGCCGGATCGACGGGGACGTCCTTTCCAAACTCGACTACCGCGGCACGAACTCACTTCCGAAGGAGACTGTCGAAAAAATGGAAGCCGACCGCCTCAGCCTGAGCCGCCGCCTCCGCGGGGAAGCCCTCGACGAGTGGGCGAAAAAGTGGGTCGATGACAACATCGACGAAAAGACGAAACTCTCCCTCGGTGGCTGGGTCATCTCGCGTTTCAAAAAAGGCCCCGGCGCGATCCCGCTGACCGTTTACGAGACCCTCACAACGATCTCGAAAGAAGTCTTCCCGAATCAGGCTGCGATGGAGGAATGGGTCACGGCGCAGAACTTCGATCCAGCCATCACCACCCAGATCATCACCGCCGTGCCGAACACAAAGAAGGTCGCCGACGATGTCGTGATCGCCCTCGATGCCGCGACCGGGAAACAAGTCTGGCGGTTCGCCCATGCGGGCTTCCCGAGCGGACGCGGGTCCTCGAGCACCCCGGCGATCGTCGATGGCAAAGTCTATGCCGCCCTTAGCGAGAATCTCTACTGCCTCGAGGGCGCCACCGGCAAGGAAGTCTGGCGCGCCCCTCTCACAGGCAGAAAAGGCCCGGCATCTTCGCCGCTGGTACTGGACGGGAAGGTCTACCTGCAACAGAATTTTCTCTCCGCCTTCGACGCGGCGACCGGAGCGGTAGTCTGGAAAAACGACGAAGTCAAAGGCTCCAATCCCTCCCCCGCCGCGTGGCGCGACGTCATCATCTGCAACTCACAGAAAGACCTCCTCGGCGTAAATGCCGCGACCGGTGAAACGCTCTGGAAAGTCCCCGGCGGCGGCGACGGCACTCCCGTCGTCTCGGGCGATCACCTCGTCGTGAGCAGCAACTTCGACGGAAAAAATCTCATCGCCTATCAGCTCGCCCCCGGGGGAGCGACGGAACTTTGGTCCCACGGATTCCTCGCGCAGCGCTACGGGGCGAGCCCCATCATCTACGAGGGCGCGGTCTACCATCTCGGGAGCGACCGGCACCTCTGTCTCGATCTCGCGACCGGGGCAGTAAAGTGGGAGCGCCCCGCCCAGTCATCCATTTCTTCGCCGGTCCTCTCTGACGGCAAACTGCTCGCCTACGAAAATCGAGGTGGTTTTGTTAGTTTAATCAAAGCAACTTCCGATGATTACACCCCACTCGGTCGTGCCAAGGTCGGCGCGCTCTACTGCGCCTCGCCCGCGATCGTCGGCCCGGATCTCTACCTGAGAACCGCGAAGACGGTGGCCGCCTTTCGTTTCGGAGTATCTGCCGCCCCGCCCGCGCCATGAGCAGCTTCCGCCCCCGCTTTTCACAGACGGTGGATCTGGAGCGGGAGATATTGCAGGCGCAGATCGTGCGGTACGTCGAGAAGGAAGATGCGATGCCGGTCGGCGGTCGTGTTGATGTGAAAAATTTTCCCGGCTATGTGACGCTGCGTATTCCGGAAGAAGAGCAGCATTTCTGGTCGCCTCTCCTCAACCTCAGCCTCGACTCCACCGACGAAGGTAAAACGGTGATCCACGGGATCTACGGGCCGAGTGCGAATGTCTGGACGAGCTTTCTCTACGGGTATCTCCTCTTCGGCTCACTTTCGGTCTTTGCCGGTCTGTTAGGGATCTCGCAATGGATCGTCGGCGTTTCTCCGTGGGGTCTCTATGCCTTCGGCGGACTCATCGCGGCGGTGATCGGGCTCTATCTGCTCGCCCAATTCGGACAGAAGCTCGCCGCCCGCCAGACCTACCTGCTGCACCTCACCTACGAGGCGGCGGTGGGCAGTTCGGTGGAGATCCACTGAGTGACGGGACCGGCGCAAGCGAAGCGCTGGAGTGAGCCCTTGAGGTCCTCGCGGAGGACGGCTGCGCCCTTCACGAATCCCTCTTGCGGAAAAATCGCGCCAGCCTTACTGATCGGATACTTTCGCCGGTGGGATGAGTAAGAAGGACAGATCCGCGGGGAAATCGGGGGACATGAGTCGTCTCCTTTGGCTTCAGGGGACTATTGGCGCTGCGGCGCTAGTGCTCCTCGTCCGCGAGCTAGGCTGGCCGCTCGATGAGACGCAGGCGCTCGTCTCGGAATACCTCACTCTCGGACTCGTCGTCCTCGCCCTCATTGCTGAAGGCGGGCTCGTCCTGCGCGGCTCGGGTCAGTCGAGGCTGAAGCGCAATCTCATCCTCGCGGCGCTACTCCTGCTCGCGGGCGGGCGCTTCGGGCTGGAACGCCCCCTGCGCGACTGGCTCGGTGATCTTCTCCATCCTCGCACCGGTGCGCTCATCGCCCTCGTCGTCGTGCAGTTGAGCCTCATCGTCCCGGTGGCATTCCGGCTCCTGCGGCTGACGCGGGCGAAGTTCTTGCAGGAGGCAAAGCCGGGCACTCTCTTTGTGGTGAGTTTTGCCCTCGTCATCCTCGCCGGCATGCTGATGCTGAAGACGCCGAATGCCACCACCGCCGGCATCTCGTGACTCGACGCTCTTTTCACCAGCACCAGCGCCGTCTGTGTGACCGGTCTCATCGTCGTCGATACCGAGACCGCCTTCACCCCGCAGGGGCAGTTCGCGATCCTCGCCCTCATCCAGATCGGCGGACTCGGGATGATGACGCTGACTAGGATATTTCGGATCCGCTCTCGCGCGGGAGCTCTCGGAATCGGGCCACGAAGTGCTCGCGATCGATACTGACGAGGCTCACATCCGTGAAATCCGCGACAGTGTCGCGATCGCCGCGATGGCTGATGCAACCGATGCCGAAGCCCTCGCCCAGCTCGGCGTGGCGGACGTGGACACTGCTGTTGTGGCCATCGGCGAGGGCTTCGAGGCCAGTCTCATGATCACCGCCCACTGCCAGAAACTCGGGGTGCGGCGTGTCTACACCCGGGTCATCAACGAGGTACACGAGCATCTCCTCGGGCTCATGAAAGTGACCGGCACAATACGCGCCGAGAGCCTCGCCGCCGCTTACTTCACGCGCCAGATCACCAATGAGGCGGTGCGCCGCTACTTCGGGATCGACACCGGACACGGCATCGTCGAAGTCGAGATGCCGGATCGCTATGACGGCATCACCCTCCCGGTGGCGAATCTGCGGAAAAGATACGGGGTCAATGTCGTGACCGTGCGCCGCCCCGTGAGCAAACGGGTCGAGGGAGAAGCCGAACTCGCCTACGAGGTCGCCGGCACCCTCGATGCGGAATTTGTTCTGCAAAAAGGCGACCACCTCATCGTCTTCGGAGCGCTGAAGGATATCGATCGATTTTGTGAGTCGGCGGATTGAGGGGCGAGCCTTCGACAGGCCCGTAGATCAGACCTGACAACACCCGTGGATCCACTCCTCCCACCCCGTCACCAGCCAAACCGGTGATGTAGAGCCCCTGCTTCACTTGGATGACCTCACCGCTCTCGCAGAGACGGTGCAGTTTATCCCGAGGCGCGCGGAAGTCTCGAAGCCGATTCATCGCCAATTGATAGTCGAATGGCACGTCTCGGGGCAGGGTAAATTTCGTTAATTTTTTTGCCACTGTGTCGAATTTGATTCGACATGGAAGCAAAAACAAGTGCTTTTACCTTCGTGAGTCCTCAGCGCTTAAGGGGCTGCCAAGGCCCGGGCGCGGTCGGCGAGGGTGCGGCGATACACTTCCCGTGCTTCCGTCGAAAGCAGGGACGCGTCGACGAGCAGAGCCGCCTTTTCATGCAGCCCACTGACCCTACCAAGGATGCCCTCGGCGCGCTCCGGCTTCAGGTGCAAACGCCTCGCTATTTCGCGAAAGTCCTCGCGTCGATAGAACCCGTTCTCCCGGAAACTCTCCGTCTCGAAATCATCGGCGAAGAGTTCCAGCGCCAGAGCACTTTCCTGCGGCAAATGCAGCCGGGTATTCACGAGGTCGTAGGCCGGGCTGAGCACGTGATCCCCCAACGGCGTCGGCACGAGGGAGAAATTTTTGAAATGCGCGTCACCATTGCCTGCCGCATAGTTGAAGACAATCAGCAGGAAAAGCTTTTCGATCTCAACCGCATAGGACGGGCAATAGCGCTCCAGTTGTCGACCGAGTTCTTCGTAGCTACCCTCGTATTTGAAGTTCCGACCATAGGTCTCGCGGGAGCGTCCCGACAACTGGCAGAAATCCTCCTGCGACAGCTTTTGCCCCGTTGCCGCATCCCGATCAAAACGTTTCACCACATAGGTGGGTGAACCATCGGGGAAGAAGACGAGCCCGTTCGGCGGCACGGCGATTCCCGCAATTTGTCCGGCGATCTGCATCGTGAGATGCTCATTGGCAGGGATGTCGTTTTGATAGGATAAACCGGGCGTCGAAGGCACAGGCTTGAGCAGGTATTCGCCATCTCGTTCCGTCGGCACGAGGGTGCCGCGTTCGAGTTTGACCGAGATCTTGTCCTGCACGCCGGAGAGGGAGATGCGGTCTGAACGTTCCAGGCGGAATCGATGAAATTCGGGCAGATCGAAGGTGAGGAGAGGCGAGACCTTGCGACCGTTCCATAGGTTCTGCAGCGCCCCGCGGCTCCACGCTTGTCCCTTGGTCAGACGCAGGGTGCTCAGGCACCGGTCGGAAGGATAGGGCAGGGACGGGCTCATTCGCGGGAAAAAGGTTCGACGGTCACACAACCAATCACGTCCGAAGCCGCCGTTTTGAGAAGAAGGCCGAATCCGTCCTCAGGATCGATCTTGTAAAGCCGGCTCTGGAGCTCCCGCAGACTGCCCTCCGCAAGCAAGCCCTCGAAAAAGGCGAAGAGGTGGGGCGAGGCGTAGGTACCGGATTGCAGAGGCAAGGTGAGACTGACCGCCACGGCGTCCTCCCTCGCCAGATAGGCGGGATCGTAGGAAAAAGCGTAACCAGCGCCCGTTTCCTCGAGAAGACCGGCTGCGATCCCCCTGACCCGCACCAGGGCGCTGCGGCGAGCGCTCATTCGGGTGATGCCTCGTTGTTAACGGCGGGGGGAAGGATTCCAACGAGTTGCCGCGGCACCAGGCGGATCTCCAGCCCCAGCACTCCGCAGGCCCGGGAAAGAACCTCCAGAGTCGGGTTGCCCTTGCCCGACTCGAGATCGCTCAAGGTATGCACTGCCAGATCGCTCAGCGCGGCAAGATCCCGCTGGGTGATGCCGGCCTGCCCGCGACGACGACGAAGGATCATTCCAAGTTCCTCTGAAGTCATGATAACAGCGTAAAATTCATCGTCCTAAAAATGTAGGCGCTCACGGGCTTGGATCAACGGATTTATCGGCAAAATATTCGTTACAATGAATATTTTGACCGCTGACACGTCTCGCAGAACGATTATACGCCGGGATATTCATTATGCTGAATCTTCGGCTCTTTAATGAACCCCGCGAGCCTCAACAGTGAGGCCATCGACCACACACTCCGGACGCGGCGGATCTCTTGCCCCGCAGGTTACGCGAGCGTACGACGGTATGGGCTGCCGCAGTCCAAAAGTTTCGCCCTGATTTCCGCTGAACACCGCTAATCGAAAAAGTCCTCTCCCCGACGTTTTTTCTCTCCCCTTCCCGCGTAAGACAGCAGAAGATTTCCCTCTTCCCCCATGTCAGCCCCATCTCCTCTTCCTCCGCTGAGCTTTCAACAGGATGCAAATCGGGCGGCGGTCATTTTTGTGACAACCGCGGTGGCCTTGTTCGCCTGCCTCTTCCTCCTTGGGTTCATTTCGAAGCTCTCCTACCTCGGTCCCGATGAATGGTTTCTGGGGATTTTAGGGGCGACCCTGGTCGTCTTCGACGTCTTTCTGATCCGCTATTTCAAGCGCCGGCCCCTCGTTCTGAACGAGTCCGATATGGAGATAAATCGATTTTTCCGCGATCACCGGATCCCCTACGCCGATCTGACAATACTCTCCGCGTATCTGGAAAAGATCCACCAGCCGCTCATCAAAGGGACGCGCATGCCACCCCGCATCGTGCATCGCCTCCTCGTGAAAACGAAAGACGGCCGGGAGATCCTGATGACGCTGCCGTCTTTCGGTTTCAACGCATCGCTTATCGAAGCGCTGGAAAAACGATCCGGAATGGCTGTCGATCGATTGCCGGAACGAGAGAGTAAACCGCGGTGGTAGAGACCGCCACTATCCGGAGGCCGCAGATCCCTCACATCTCCCCCGCCCCGTCTGCGCGAACCACCACAGGACTGTCCCCGCGACCATCAGCCCGACATTCTGAGCGACTTTCACGGGATAGTTCATCGGCGTTTCATCTCCGAAGCAGCCGCAGGTGATGTCGAGTCCGCGCATCCAGGCGATGACGATGGCGGCGGTGAAGACTAGGAGACTGACGGTGAGAATCGCTGCGCTGCCCCTGCGAAAAAGGTCTGTCATCACTCCGACGGCGGCGAAGACTTCGACCCAGGGGATGAAAAGCGCGGCGACGGCGGCGTAGGGATCACCGATGAGTTGGTAGTTCCGGACCGCCTCGGCGAAGGCGACGGGATCTTTGATCTTGCCGACGCCGCTCCAAAGAAAGAGGGCGCCGAAGGCGAGCGCGACAACGAAGAGAAGCGTTTTCACGCGGTCCCCTCCCCCGCCTTCTCCGCCCGGTAGGCCTCGGCGAGAAGGGTGACGGGATGTTTCACCACTGCGCTGTCGCCCATTCCATTCTGGATCTGCAGATGGCAGCCGGGATTCGCGGTCGCGACGAGGGAGGCGCCGGTGCGGCGGATGCAGGCGACTTTTTCGTCCTGCAGCTTTTCCGCCTGTTCGGGCTGGGTGATGTTGTAGACCCCGGCACTGCCGCAGCAGAGCGTCGCGTTCTCCAGCTCGACGAGCTCGAGTCCGGGGATGGCCCTGAGGATTTCGCGGGGCTGGCGGGAGATACCCTGACCGTGACACAAATGACAGGCCTCGTGATAGGTCACTTTTTGCGCGGGAGCGGATCCGGCCGGTTTCCGGAAGCCGATCGAGACGAGCCACTCGGAGATGTCGCGCACTTTGCCATCCCATTTCGCGGCCTTCTCGTGGTACTCGGGATCGTGCCTGAGGAGATGGGTAAAATGCTTCAGATGCGAGCCGCATCCGGCCGCGTTGGTGATGATGGCGTCGAGCGAGTCGATCTCGAACTGGTCGATGAGCCGGCGCGCCTGAACTGCGGCCTGCTCGAGGTCGCCGTTGTGGGCGTGGAGCGAGCCGCAGCATCCCTGCTGACGGGGAGTGACCACCTCGCAACCGTTGGCGAGCAGCACCTCGACGGTGTCGCGGTTCACTTCGGAGAAAATGAGATCCTGGACACAGCCCGTGAGCATGCCGACGCGGTGGGTGGTCGATGAAGGCTTTTCCACTTCGGCAATGAGTTCGGCGGAAAAATGACGCCGCACCGTCGGGGTGGAGGGCTCGAGATTTCGCAGGTTCGCGGGGATGAGCCGGAGAACGCCGCTTTTCCTGACAAGCGAACAAATCCCGCTGGCCTGATAAATCCAGAGGAGGCGGCCGACGGCATGCAGCATCCACGGTTTGGCAAAAATTTGCCGCAAAGTGAGCCAGCGCCAGAAGGCCCGCTCGGGAGTGAAAAGCACGCCCTGGTGCTCGATCTCGGCGCGGGCGTGTTCGAAGAGCTGCGGGTAATCGACTCCGGCGGGACAGGCGGTCGTGCAGGCGAGGCAACCGAGGCAATAATACATCTCTTCGCCGAACTCCTTCGTCACTTCGAGATTGCCGTCGGCGATGGCCCGCATCAGGGCGATGCGGCCGCGCGGGCTGTTGCGCTCCTGCCGGGTCTCGATGTAAGTCGGGCAGCTCGGCAGGCACATGCCGCAATGCATGCACTGCTGGACCACTGAGTAGTCGAGGTCGCCCATGTGCTTCAGAGGTCTGACCGCAATCGGAGGCGCAGCCGAAGATGGACGACGAAGCTCGTCTTCCTTCTGGTCGTCAAATTTATGCTGATCTTCGCTGATTTTTTCTTGGGTGGACATTGGCGGGGCAGGATCAGAGGTATTCGGAGAGGAGGAATCGTTTCCACTGGAGACCTGATTTGGAGCTGAAGTTGAGGAGGTAACCTACGGGAGAACGGGTGAGGTGCATGTAGTTCAATCGTTGCGACTCGTGTTCGGTCCCAAAATTCCTCATCAGTCCAAATCAAAAATTTTCCCCGGGTTGAGCAACCCTTGCGGGTCGATCGCTCGTTTCACTTGCTTGAGCAGCGCGTAGCTGGCCTCGTCGAACTGGCGAGGGAGAAAGGCCTTCTTTGCCAGCCCGACGCCGTGCTCGCCGGTGATCGTTCCGCCGAGGGCGATTGTCCTATCGACAATCTCGGAGAGGGCGAGCTCGACGCGCTCCATCTCCTCGTGATTCGTCTCGTCAGTCAGGATCGTGGGATGGACGTTGCCGTCACCAAAATGCCCGAAGGTCGCAATGTCGAGCCGGTGGCGGGCGGCGACCTCCTCGACGTAGGAGACGATCTCGACGAGCCGGTTCCGGGGAACGGTGACGTCTTCAAGAATGGTCGTGGGCCGTATCCTCGCGAGGGCGGAAAAGGCACTGCGCCGCGCGGTCGCGAGGCGGGTGGCGTGGGCCTCGTCGTCGGCGGCCTCCACGGAGATGGCTCCGTTTTCCCGGGCGATCTCCGCCATCGCGGCGGCTTCCTCCTCGACCACGACAGGATGCCCGTCGGTCTCCATGAGCACGACGGCGGCGGCTCCGGTGGGTAGCCCGACTTTCGCGTAGGCTTCGACACTGGCGCAGGTCTTGCGATCGAGGAACTCGAGGGTGCAGGGAATGATGTGCTTTTCGATGATCTTCGAGACGGTCCGCGCCGCCGCCTCCATCGTGTCAAACGAGGCGAGGAGGGTGCGCCGGGCCTTCGGCCGGGGGACGAGTTTGAGGAGGACTTTCGTGATCACGCCGAGGGTCCCTTCGGAGCCGACGAAGAGATCTTTCATCGAGTAGCCGGCGACGTCCTTGACGCATTTCGACCCGAGCCAGGCGACCTCACCCGAGGGCAGGACGACCTCGATGCCCATGACGTAGTCCCTCGTCACGCCGTATTTGAGACCCCGCAGGCCGCCCGAGTTGTTCGCGACATTACCGCCTATGGTCGAGATCTTCATCGACCCGGGGTCGGGCGGATAAAAAAGCCCGTAGGGCGTGGCCGCGTCATCGACCGCCTTGGTGATGACGCCGCACTCGCAGAGCATCGTGAGATTCGCCGGATCGACTTCGAGGATGCGGTTGAGATGGACGAGGCAGAGGACGATGCCGCCCTCCACCGGGACACTGCCGCCCGAGAGACCGGTCCCGGATCCCCGGGTGACGACGGGGATTTTCTCCGCCGCCGCGAGCCGCATCACGCCGGCGACTGCTTCCGTGGTCCGCGGGAGCACGACACAGACGGCGTCCTGCTGCAGAGCGGCGGTGCCGTCAAAGCCGTAGGGAATGAGGTCTTCGGGGCGGGTAAAGACGTTGGCCTCGCCCACGATCTCCGCGAGCCGGAGAAAGACGGGGCTGCCCATGGAAAAATTGGTCGGGGATTCCTTCATGTCTGGAGCGCTTTGGTGACTTTGATGTAGCCTCGGCAGAGCGGTTTCACAAGACCGTAATGCGGTCGTTGCGGGCGGTTGCGGGCGGTCCGGGTGAAAAGCGATGTCATATTTTTTTCTTTTTCCTTCTCTCTATCCTTTACGAACTCGATTCGGTTTTGTATTCTTGGGATGTGCTCGCGAGAATTGAGAAGATATCCTCTCTTAACGCGCTCGTCTCGTGTCGAGGGCGATCATTTCGGTTTCGTGTTCGGGATGTTTTTCCGATAAGGCCAAACCCGGTTTCTTCCAGAGTCGGTATGCGTTCCGCCTATGGCGCGTTGATTAACTAAAGCAGTTCATCAGCCCTCGCATTTTTCATGACCGATCCCACGCCAACTTGGACACCCTATCCTACGCCAACTTGGACGCCCCAGCCGACGCCCACTCCAACCCCTACGGCGACACCTGGTCCGACGCCATCGCCTACTCCGACACCTCCCCCGCCGACCCCGGGGCCGACTCCGGCGGAGTTGCCCTTACCTGCCGCCTACTGCGACTGCCAGTGTCCGGGAGGCTTACGCGACATCACGGGCAACTGGCTCGAGTTCGGTGAAAGCGGATCGCCGGGAGTCGTCACCGGCAAGTGCCACGAGGGACGTAGTGTCTCCATTGGCAACTGGTTTAGTCGTCACAGTGCCTCTGCCTTTAACCCGGGAGCATCTGCACCGCTGACCATCGCGATGTGGTTTAAACCCACTTCGCTCAGCGGCACCCAGGTCCTCTTCGAGAAGGCCGGGGAGTATCAGGCAACGCTGGAGTCCAGCAAAGTCTCCTTCCGCATCGCCACCACTTCTTCCAGCGGATGGGACAAGGTCGCCGAGTTCACCGGCAGCTTCTCTGCGGGGGTTTGGTATCAGCTCATCGCCTGGATAGTTCCAGGCTCGCAAATCGGAGTGACAGTCAACAACGCCAACCCGGGCACTGCTGCTCTTTCCTCTGGGCAGCACGCCTATGTCGGTGGAGGCGTGATTTACCTGGCCCATTCACCCTCAAGCGGGGGGAGCGATTTCCACGGAACCATAGACGAAGTCGCTTTTTTCGAGGCTTGGCTTACTCACGGCCAGCGCACCTCGCTCGGCGGCCTTTTCTACGACGGACAAAACGACGTTTGGGCTGAAAGTAGCGCGATCACTCCCGAGCCGTGCCCGACGCCAACTTGGACACCCTATCCGACACCGACTTCGACGCCAGGGCCGACGCCCCCGCCGACTCCCACTCCTACCCCGACGGCGACACCGGGTCCGACACCAACCCCAACTTCGACACCTCCGCCGCCGACCCCAGGGCCGACTCCGACGCCGACACCAACCCCAGCACCCACCTCTCCGCCTCCGACATCGACGCCCGGGCCGACCTCGACACCATCCCCGACTCCGGAACCGTCTTTCTTCACTTTGAAGGAGGTTACCTATGGAGTGGTCGATCCCGCCGAGGGACGGAATGTTCTGAAGGACGATGGAACCGGGGCCTACGATGGGCCCCATTGGCAGGACCAGCCCGAACGGCGCTACCCTTTTTTATACACAGCGGGGGCGACCATGCGAATCGTCAGAGCCAAGTGGAAAATAGAGGATCCCGTCGAAGACGACACCTACAAAGTCAAGGGTACCGGACCTGACGGCATCGAGATCTCCGAAACCACTGCGACATTAGTTTCTGGAAGCGACGACGAACTTGAAATCGTCAACGTTGATACTTCCCAACCACTCAGTAACTCGGTCAGATTTTTCAACACTTTCGAGATTACATGGCAAGTCTCGGTCAACGGTAGCGATTACGAAGATGCCGGGAAGAGCCAGAATCCGATCTACGTGTGCTTGGGGTCGCCTTTCGTAATCTCGACCTATCGAACCGTTGTACATCTAGCCTGTTCCAACGGGGGGGCAACCGACGCTGACGGAGCGGCGGTCAATACGTGGGCGCTTCTTGAAGGGCCGGCAAACTTCAAAGGATGGAACGAAGGGACGAAGAGTTGGAATCGTCCGCTCTATTATTATCAGGCGGGCACTTCGCTTGGTGATAACGCAATAGATATGGCATCGCTTTTGGTGGTCGGAACGGGAAGGTGTTCCGCTTGGGCCCAGTTGCTGCAAATGGCATCTGAGCTGAACGGTAAAGAAGCTGAATTGGTCGAGATTAAAGCTGAAGATCTCCGCCTTCCCCCAGAAAACGGAGGATATCAGAGAGTCGGATTCTTTGGAATTGGATCTTGGGACATACCTACCGAAGGCACTTACGACGGCCCAGCTAAAGAGTATTTCCCATATGCCGTCGATTACACTGATGGAGCTTCTCTTGTCCTTGGGAATTTCTATGGTGACATTAAAAATGAGAGCGGACTCCCCGGGCAGAACACCACAACGCCATCATTGAAGTTTTTCAGTGAGCACGTGATCGTAAGGATCGCGAGTTCGAGTTCAGATCTGCTTTTAGATCCTTCGTATGGAATACAATATGGGAACCTCCAATCCTTGCCCTATGTTCTAGCTGGGTTCTCAGCCCCGGACCTGCCGCCCAACGAACGAATGGCAGACAAGAGAACCATGGTGAACTTCAGAGTGATCGAGATATGAAATTGAACAAAGATGAAATCAGGCCCATCGCCTTCGGAAAACTGTCTTTTCCTGCGATTTGTGTATCCGCGTTGGTTCTTCATGCGATCATGTGCGCCGCCGACAACCCTTCAATGAAAATGAAAAAGACTGTTGAAATTTCAAATCACGAAGAATCAGAGTATGCACCGAATGTTGCATCGACATCCGATCGCAAGTTCGAAGGGAAGATGCACACATTCCTGTTCAACGGAAGGCTGGAGAAACTGTGCGAGATCTGGACCGGATCCGAGATTGTCTATTTCGGCGCCCCCTGCCAATTCTACGTCTACAGCGAAGGCGTCGTCTCCGGAATATCCCACTTCCACCAACAATTCATCTCATTCCAACCGTCGTTGCACAGGGATCATGAGATAGTGAAGCATTCCGAAGCTGGAGTCGCTATAGTCGGAAGGCAGAATGTACCGATCTTGTGTTCAGGCTGGGATGAATTTGCCGAGCGCGCAACTGGCGCAGGTTATTTCTTTCCTAGGGAGCATTTCTTTTTGAGAACTATGAATAACGTCGCGCTGCCGAAGTCCCTAACGGGAGCAAATGTTGAGTTTTCTGGAGGTCTGTTTGATGGAGTGATTGAAAGCGCTTATACGAAAGGGAAGTCGCTATTCATCGAACTCAACGGCTACGCTGGGGCTCTAAAAATCCGCATGGAATTGAGTGTCCGAAACAGTTCGGAGTTCACATTGGTCCGGGCATGGAGAAACAACGTTCCAGTTAACTTGAAGGCTGGTCCGAAGGGATGGCGACGGGGGGATCCTCCATGGCTGGACGAATCAGTCAGACATCTCTTCAAGGAGCAGTGAGTGAGCACAACCTTCATGAAAACTTCACCCCCGCGCATCATTCCACCATCCTGCTCCTCTTCATGATTTTCGTCCAAATCGCCGCCTACCGCGACCCGGAACTCCTCCCCACCATCCGCGACTGCCTTGCCAAGGCCGACTTTCCAGATGACCTGCGCTTCGGGATCTGCTGGCAAACCGACGCAGAGGATCGCAGCCTCGACTCCGTCCTCGGCTCCGACCGCTTTCGCATTCAACGGGTTCCATGGCACGAGAACAGGGGTCTCTGCTGGGCGCGATCGGAAATCCAGAAACTTTACGGGGGAGAGGAGTTTACTCTGCAGCTTGACTCCCACCACCGCTTCGAACAGGGCTGGGACCGCTTTCTACTCGAATCTTTCGAAAATTGCGGCTCGGCCAAACCTATCCTAACGAGCTACGCTGGGGTATATGAACCTGGCAAGAGCGAGACCCCGTCATCGGGACCGTTCAAGATGGTGGCCGATCGATTTACCCCCTCAGGTACGATCCTCTTCCATCCCCATCGCAACGTGATATGGCACGAATACACTCGCGCTGGACGGACTAAACATTGGGACGACCACACGAGGAAGCAGGCGGAAGCTCCCATTGAAAAACCTTGGCACGAACGCGATACCCTCAGCAAGCGGCGACTGCGCAAGATGCTGCGGGAGGAGGAGAACGACGAGGATATCGGTATCTACGGACTCGGTACAGTTCGAAGCCACGCCGACTACGAGCGCTATGCGGGGATCGACTTTGGGCGGCGACTTCTCCAGCGGGAGACGGTCGAGGGCAGCGAACCGCCCTGCACCTATCGGGACGAGTCACAATGGGAGGCGGGCTTCCTCCACGAATATCGGCTGCCGCTGAAGTGGCGGGCATCGTCCATCGAACGTTGCGACGACCTCCAGTTCGTCTATTTTGGAGTTGAAGACACCTGCGGTGAGGTTTTATACCGCCACGACGCTCCTGCCCACAGTCCCGAGGCGAATGGGCAGGTCGAGTAGAGGGAAGTCGTCATCAGCTCCGCGACCAAGCCGGTCAAGCTCGTCATCTGCCCGAGAAGCCGCTCGCGGGGGAGGCTGAAGCGGACCGACTATCCGCTATGAGCGGTGGTCATTGCGATTGCTGAATGCTTTAAACCATTAAAGAAGTCCGCATTTGCTCAGTAATACTGCCAAATGATCCCGAAGATTGTTCATCAGACCTGGAAGACGGTGGAATTCGACTACTGGATTTTCAAGAAATCCCAGGCCTCGGTGCGCGAGCATCTCCCGGACTGGGAATACTGCTTCTGGACCGACGCAGACCTGAATGACTTCGTTTGCGAAATCTATCCGGAATATCACGAAGCATGGTCGGCACTCGATCGTCCGATCAAACGAGTCGACATGGCTCGCTACTTTATCCTGCACCGTCATGGAGGTTTATACGCGGACCTCGATTTTGTTTTCACCTCTCGACTTGACGATCTCCTCGCCGACGGGCATCGGCTTTACTTCTACCGTTCGCAACAGGCCATTGCGAACGGATGGCAATTTCTTGGCAACGCGTTCATGGTTTCGGCCCCGGGTGAGCCTTTTTGGATTGGACTCGTGGAGCATATCCTAGCGTTACCAGCGGAAACTCCTGTGCTCCACCACACCGGGCCGAGGGCTGTAGGGTCCTATTATGAGACTTTGTCCGACCGGTCCGGAATCCGCGTCTGCGGGCCCGACCTTTTTGACAACGTCCGCTGTGCCGATGGAATAGGTGAGCATCGCTACGGCTACCATGTTCGTGCCGCGACCTGGCAGCATCCCGATTTCGAAGCCTAGAGATAGTAGGATAATCTTCATGCACCAAACTTCAGATGAAGATCCGGACGAAGAGATTTACTATTTCAGCCAACTCGGTCAAGATTATTGGCTGATCAATCAGGCGTTTCGCGAACGGCGAGAAGGCTTCTTCGTTGATGTCGGAGCCTTTCAAATGACGAACGGCTACATGAGCAACACTTTGGCTCTGGAACTTCACCGAAACTGGACCGGTATACTTGTGGAGCCAAACCCGGCACTATGCGAATCCCTATCAGTGCGCAATGCGAGACTCGTCCACTCGATTGTGTCCGATAGCCGCAAACAAGTGCGGTTCCAGTTCGGTGACCGGGGCTGCAGCTCAAAGGTGGTCATGGGCGGAGGAGCTGAAGTTTCGACCGAGACGCTGACAGATATACTCCTTCGTGAAGGGGCACCGTCGGACATCAACCTATTGAGCATTGATGTCGAAGGGCACGAGTTTCAGGTGCTTATGGGAATTGACTTCGGTCTCTTTCGGTTTGATTGCATCATCGTCGAGGCAAATGGAATGCGAAATGACATTGTCGAATTCCTAGAGTCCAAGGGTTATCGCTTCATCGAACAGTACGGAGTAGATCTCTATTTCGCTGGAAAAAAAATGGGTCCCAAGTGCCCTTCGGAAACGATTATCGACTGGGACGTCCGAACCAATCGGGCAAGGCCGGTGCGTTATCCTGAGAGTTAAGCGTTCCACCATTTCACTTCTCAATCATGGTCTACCCGAACCCCCAGATCTATCCCCATTTAAAAGCGATCTTCGTCCATGTGCCAAAGACGGGTGGAACGTCCATCGAGCGGACTTTGAGAGAGTCGCCCGAACAAGTGGTGGGAGGGCACACCACTGCGCTGGGCTACCGCAAGAAATTTCCCGACGAATTCGCGGAATTTTTCACCTTCGCGGTGGTGCGCCATCCGGCGACCCGGTTTCTATCGGCGTGGCGCTACCTGCGGGCAATGCCAGTGAATCCGGCGTTGAACACGCATTGATTCACGAATCCTCCAGCTTCGCGAACTGGATGGATAGACTGCGTGGGGCACCAGGACTAATGGAGGGAATCGTTCACCTCCATCCGCAACACCGATTCGTCTGCGATCGGAGTGGTGATATTCTCGTTGACCGGCTCTACAGGTATGAGGAGATCGGCGCAGCCTGGTTTGAGATCTGTAATCTCCTGAGTATCCCGCTAAAGCCGCTCTCGCGGCTCAATGTTTCGCGAGCCCCAATTCCGGAGGAGGGGTTCACTGAAGCGCAAGCGGACTGGATTGCAGAAACCTACGCAGAGGATTTTAGGCTGGGATATTACGGCTTGGATAACTTTGCTGAATTCGGGCGCACCCCCGAATAGCATGACCCACGATGGTTCATAAAAAGAGAATCGTGCGATGAATTTAAGCGTCGTCTATTCGACCAAATCCTCAACTTTGAGTAAGTAATTCGATCATCCCACTTCGCCGGGTGTGGCTTTCGACTCCACGCCTAGATGTAGGCGTGGCGGAAATTTCTGATCTGCTCGAATTGAATTCTCGGGGACAGGCAAATAGAAAAAAGTGAGAAAGACCCGAGTTCCCGAGATGGTCCTTCCTTCACGCTCTTTCCGCCACCCAAACCTCTTCCTTCCCGGGGCTGCGAGCGACAAAGAGTCGGATAGGCTTAAACCCCGTTTTCCGGCTGAAAATTTCCCCATCGCCGTCTTTTTCAGAAGAGATGGGTGAGGGAGCAAGGCTGGCTGAAATAAAGCAAACAGCTTATTGCTAGGAAATCGCTTTTTCATCCCCTCGGCTCCCAACCCGCCGAAGGCCCGGGGTCGGGGGTGTTTAGGGCCATCGCGGGAAAGTATCGCCGGATTCGGAGTGAAGAGCCAACGATTTCCTCGTAAAAATCGGCCTTTGATTGTGAAACGGTCGAGAAAACGCGCCCGTCGGGCACGGGTCTGCGCTCCCGCTTGATTTCGGTTTCGAAACCAGGCGCGCTTTCCATGAAGTCGTCCGGAAGGAGTTTCAGTTCGCCCCGGACAACGCCCACTCTTCCTCGGGAAACGGATCGGGCGCATCGAGGACGAGGCGGCGGCCATCGCCGGGCTTGCCGCTACGGGAGAGCTCGGGCGGGACCCAGTCGAGTTCTGCCCCCGGCCGGCCATCGATCCGGCCCAAACTCCTCGAAGTCGTCGCGCCAGATCGCGTGGGGCGGCGCTTCGAGGGGCTCCATCGTTTGATTCGCCCGCCCCACCTTGCGAGTGAGGGTGTCAGGGGTCATGCGACGCTTTTTGACTAAACTTGAAGCTGACCTATCGCGAGGTTAAGACCGCCATGAGCAAGCTCTTCGGACTGGACTTCGTTCCGGCCAGTTGCCTCGGATTTGAAAAGCGCGCCCGCAAAAGTGCCGACCCACTCCACGAGGGGCTGGTCGAAAAGATGCGTCACAGCGACCTCGTCCATGCGGACGAACCGAAGCGAAGCGGAGATAGACTGCCGCAGGCAGCCCGAAGGGCGAGCACAGCGAGTCAAACGTATTGGCGCGAGGACGGGCTCAACGTCTTCCTCTGGTATGCCGGCAACGCGGAGGTAGCCGTCTTCCGCATGGATCCCAACCGTTCCACCGAGGCGGCCAAGCGCATCCTCGGTGAAAGTCTCGACGCCCTGCTCGTCACCGACGCCTACGCCTCCTACAACGCCATCGAGGTACGGGCGCGTCAGAGCTGCCTCGCCCACCTCCTGCGCACCGGGCGCGAGGTCGCGCAAACTCTCGCCGCGATGGAGGCGCCCGATCCGGATGCCGAGCGCTTTCTCGTCCAGGTCAGCAGACTCTTGCGCCGGGCTTGCGCCTTGGAGATCCCAAAAGCGAAAGCCGACCGGCTCGAACTCGAGGCGCGTCTCCTCGGCATCCTCGATTTGATTTGCGCACGTCCTCTGGACTTCGCCAAGGCCGAGACCTTCCGCAAGCGGCTCCTCCCCGGAGCGCGCGAATACAAGGAGGTCTTCGCCTTCGTGCGCTGTGGAGGGCCGCCCACCAACAACCACGCGGAACGCGCGCTGCGACCGCTCGTCATCTTCCGCAAGGTATGCTTCGGAACGCGCAGCGCCAACGGATCGGAGAATGTCGCGGTCTTCGCCAGCATCGTCGAGACCGCAAAAATACGCGGGTGTTCCGCGCTTGATATCTTCGAGGCACTGCTCACCGAAGCACCCGAAACGGCCCACGGGATGCTCTTCCCGGCGGCGGCGAGGGCGGGGTGAAATCGGCTAAACTGTTACGTTGCCCGGAATTCGTTCCCTAACCCCGTTGCCTGCTCCTGACCCCGTTGCTCTTCCCGGCGGCACCAAGGGCGGGGTGAAATGGGCTAAACTGTTACGTTGCCCGGAATTCGTTCCCTGACCCGAATGGCACGGAAATAGGGAAAATTTGCCGCCGCCCAATCATCGGCCACCGGATTGTTCCGGTAGGGACGCACCGCCGGGGCGTCCGTGTTCGGCGGGCTCACAGGCTTCGGCGGACGGTTCGTCGAACCGTCCCTACCACTAACGCTGGGATGCCACTAGACATCGAAAAACCGCCTTATTTCCGTCCCTGACCCCGTTGCCCTGACCCCTCTCCCTCTCCCTCTCCCTCTCCCCTGCCACGGCCACTCCGACTTTCTGGAGATCATAGGCGAGCGGAAACTTGAAAGGATCGAGTGCTCCTCCCATTTGCACGAGACCGTTTTTTGCGCCACCGGGCTGCCCACTTCGCCCGAGGCACTCGCCCGGCTCGCGCATTTCGCGGAGCGACGGTCGTCTCCTGTTGACCCTGGGGCACCGGTGTTTCATTTCGGCCACCTCGCATCGAACTTCCAAATCTTCGGGGCTTGTCCCCTGCGGATTTCCCCTGCGGATTGTGCAAAGGTCTTGAGTCAGCCATGGAAATAAGCTAGTCTTAACCCATGATCTCCGAAGAATTGAGGGCCAAGGTCGAAGCGATGTCCGTGGAGGAGCGGCGCGAACTCACCTCCTATTTGGTGAAACTCGATTTGGAACGGGACGCCGAATATTGGAAGTCGATACGGCGACGCACCGAAGTGGACTCGACCCCTCGGTGGGTAGAGATCGAAGCGAGCTGACCATGCCGCGCGACTACAAAGTGTTCGTCCATCTCGAGTGCCTCGATTCGCTTCCCCGATCCGGGAAGGCGCGTCAAACGCTGGATCGCTTCATCCGGGATCTCGCCCATTCCGCGCATACGGGCGGTGACTTCGTCGTGGTTGATCCGGAGACGACGCGCCGTTTCGAGGTGTCACTCGTGGCGGGTTACGCGGTGACCTGGTGGATCGACGGGCCGGTCGACGAGGTGAAGATCGTCGACATCCGCGTCATCCCACTGGAGCGTCGTTGAAAAAAAGCGGCTACCCCGGGCCGTCTTGGTTGGACATCCATCCGACCGCCTACCAGCACCGCCCCCGCTGTGATTGCGAATCATTATTTCAGTCCTCCGAAAAATTCGTAGGTCTGGTAGAAATCATTCCGCGCCCGAAAGTTCGTTGCAGACAAAGAAATCGACGGACTGAGACCGCGCACTTCGTGCCACCACCCGAGCGGAATGAAGAGCACATCACCCGCCTCCAGCGTCACGGTGAAGGAGAGTGGCTCCAACCCCTCTACTCTGCGCCTCTCGTCGTTATCAGAGAGACTGGAAGCGAGGTAGCAATGCCGGTCGTTGTCGAGGTCGAGCAGGGCGAGGCTGGAAGCAAGACGGAACTCTTTCGAGCCGTGAGCTTGGAGGAAGAGGTTGTTGGTGAGGTCATGGTGGGCCGGTGTGAAGGTGCCGCACGGACCGATCCACAGGAAGACGTGGCCGTGCGCTTTGTTGCCGTCAAGGAGTTCGGGGCAAACGGACTCGGGTTTTATCGCCGCCTCAATCAGAGCGGCGTTGGCCGAGCTGTTATTTGCCGGCATGTAGAAGTCGTTGGATTCTCCGGCGGATTGGGCGCGCTGAAGAAAGTCGGCGAGCCGGGCTCGGGATTTGAGTTCGTTTGAGGATCGTTCGTAATCGGCGCGGGAGGATCGGCCCTCCTGCACTTCGACCTCAAGGTCGCTGAAATCCGTTTCGAGGCGACTCCAAGAGAGGTGGTTGGACAGATTGGCTGGTGAGAGTCCTGCACGGTAGACGACCGGAAAATTTCGGGAATGAAACGAATCGAAGAACTCGGATGCATTGATCGAGCCTCGCTCTGAGCACGGATCAAAGCCACCCGATCCTTGCAGGTTTCGCAGGGACTCCAGAAGCCATTTTGTCTTTTCGAGCCGGGTAGAACCTATCTTTGACACGCCAGCGTGAATCGAGAAGGCTCGGACTAAGACCGACGCCTCGCCTTCCGGACAGCCGCGCGCCATCATCGCGGTGATCATCTCCTTTTCGGCCACGCCAAGGCGGCTATTCTCGGTGATCCATGCGAGCCACGAAGCACCCAAAGTGAAGGCCGGGTTTACGGCCGGGGTTGTCTTTTCCATCGTTGTAGTCATTCGGTGGCCGAGGCACCTTCTCTCACCTTGGCCTCTTTCGCACCAGCACGAGCACGATATGCCTGATCTGTATTTCGATTCACGTCGGCCAGAATCACCTCCCCTCCGAGCACCCAATCAATGAGTTCCCCGAGCTTCACCGGATCGGCGTATTCGACACGTCGGAGTTGCCGCGACAGCAGGTGTGTCAGATACGGACCGCCGTCGCACCTCGTCCGGTTCAACAGTGCCTCCTCCATCGAGTCCGTCTCGAGAACAACGTGGTTCTCTGAAAACCATCCCCGTCCGAGACAGGCGGTCGGAACACCGAGGGCGAGAGATTGGAAGTGGCAGGTGCTGTTGACCGTTACGACGTTCTGGGCGCGGCTCATCCACCACGCGAGTGCGAGATCGTTCTCCGGTCCGGATTTTCCCCCGAGGAGCAGGCGGTGATTCGTACCAATCTCGGGAAGCGGGAAGGCGGCGTTCGATTGTGGATGGGGTTTGATGACAACGAACCCCCCGGTCCGCTCCGCCGCAGTAACCGCCGCCGTGACGACTGCGACGGGATCCCGCCATTGCTTCGGGGCGTCGTGGGTTAGCACGGCATCGCCCTCCCGCTGAAGCACCAGAAGTGTGAACGGAAGCGATACGTCGAGCCCCAAGCGCCGGCGTTCGCGGTTCGCGGAATCGGCGCTGCCGCGAGTGCGGCACCGCGGTTACCGCCGCCTTTCCCGAAGGAGTCGCCGCTACGGTGCAGTTATGGGGAGCGAGTGCGCGCCACCGCCCTCTACCTGGGTGCCTACCAACTGGTTCCCTACCTGCGGCTCTTGGAAATCTTCGCCGACCTCTTTCATGCGCCCTTGAGGCAAGCGCACCTACCTGCACGAGGAGATGGATCAGCCCTGGGCCAAAGACATGATCAAGTTGCTCCTGAAAGCCAAAAAGCTTCGAGAACGCGAAAACAGCTGCGGGCCGCAGGCCAGGCGAGTCATCGGCGAGCAGACCCGTCGGAGCATCCGAAACCGCTACAGCGAGATCGTGTTGGCGGGCCTGGCGATTAACCCCGAGCCTCCGCCGGCACCCAAGCGACGGGGACCGGTCAAGCGTGGCAAAGCGCTCAATCTGCTCATCCGTTTGGAAGACCGATACGAGGAGATCATGGGGGTTTTCGAGTATGATGGCGTGCCTTTCGACAACAATCAGGCCGAGCGCGACATCCGCATGATGAAGATCCGTGAGAAGATAAGCGGCACGTTCCGAACGGAAGAGCACGCAACGCTCTTCGCGGACATCCGCAGCGTGATCGCCACTGCCCGTAAACAGTCACGCAATCTCATCGCAACGCTCGCCCAGATGCTTCAGACTCCAGGGACCTTGGGCGACTCGCTCGTCGATGAAGCAAAGCGCTGAACCCGCGATTTTGGCGGCACTTTTCCACCGAAGCGACAACTCGGGCGGGCGAGGGTGGTGAATAGTTACAGATCAACGGACAATTCATCTTTCCATGCCCTAACGAGCTTGAATGGCAAGCCATTTCCAACGTCTAGTTCCAAGATCGCGGTTCTTTCCCCGGTGCCATAGGAAATTTCAACCAGTATATTTTCCCTCGCGATGCGAATGGAGGTGATCGATGAATAAATGATCTCAGAAATGGGAGGCGGTCTCTCGGTTAAGGACCGAGGAAGTTCAACAACATTGGGGGATGTTGAAAAAAAATGGGGTGCAGGGAAGAAATACCCGAATTCTTTTACCTTGGCCAGAAAATCATCCCAACTGAAGCAGAGAATCGGCCGATATAGCGGTTCCAAGCCTTCCTCTCTTTTAATCTCGCGAACTCTGTGTTCCTTGTGCAAAGATGGAATGACCCCAATTTCGGAAATAGCGTAAGTGCGGAAAGCATAGACATCCCCGCCGAGATGGAGAAAGAAGGGCGCAGGGACGCCAAAATAAAGTAACTCGGCATCAGGTGACCGAATTTCACAAAGCTCTTTCTTGGACCCATTTAACAGAAAGGAATGCAATCGTCCTCCCAATCGAGTTTCGTCGGAGGAAATGATATTGGGCTGGAAGAAAGTTTCCTTATGTTCAGTGATTTTCATGGGAAGGCCGATTTTATGTGTCGGTATGTCCGATAGCACGGAATCTTGACCCTTCCCGTATACGAAATCGAAAGCCGGAGAGATTGCCGTTTGCTTCGTCACTTCGCCAATATGCACCAAGGCGTCTCCCCTCCACACTTTTGAAAGGGAATATGAAACCTTCTTATCTGACGTTTTTTTATCGATTGCTATCTCCAATCGCACATCTCCCACGCCTGCGCTGGCAATACACTCAATAATTAGCGAATCCTCCTGGAGACTCGCGCGCGAAAATGTAACTTCGACACCAGCGTTGATACAGTCGCCCTCGCTTATAATTTCTGGCAGCCGTATTTCGTGATGAACCCAGCCATATAATATGGGGATACCCACATCCGAAGCCTTTCTTATAAATTCTTCCCAGTCCGTGCAAGGAAGGTGATCACCTCGATTGGTGAGGACGGATTCTACGGAATGAAGCGATTCCGATATTTGAATGCTTCGAGCATTTATGATCACGCCGTTCAACTTGTTTCCATTATATATAAAGAATGTTGGCTGAATGCCAAAATAAATACAATTTCCTCCATCTAGTGACCGAATCTCAACCAGGTTTTTGTCTTTTCCGTATGCGTCAAATGAGTGTTGAATTGCCTTATATTGAATTTCATTATAACTAACCACGATCGGCTCGATCACCGATTCGAGATGATTTGAAATTAACACGGATTCAGATCCCTGAATCGATATTGCAAGCAGTGCCAGGACGGAATATATAAGAAATAAGAGTCGAAGAAGATATTGCATGAGGGGAGTATTCTCTCGGATAAAATTTCGCATGTCACGTAGGTGTAGCCACAACCTCGAAACGGGTTTCACCTCGCATGGCAACATGGTATTGGTCAGGTCCGCCTACATCATCTGCCAATACAAATGGAAGGTTTTGAGCGGTCACATACTTCCTTCCATACGAAGGATCAAGAATCATGCGTAACCTCGAACAGAAACGCAAAGTGTGCTGTTCAGTGTCCCTCCTTTCCGACATGTAGCGATTTAAAGAATTTTTGAGCGCAATAGCAAGAAAAAGATCGAAAAGACCAAAGATTTTTTTCGCCCCGTATGGGTGGGCTTTGTGACTTGACCGCCTGCGGCCCTGCCGCTCGGGATGATACTGAAATCCCTTGGAAATCCCTCCTCTTTTTCGGCTCCGGGTTGTAAATTCCCTCGGTCGTCGACGCTGCATCCGTTACCCTGCGTTTTCTCCGTCGAAGGCATGGGCAGGATGCCCATGCTACAGCTCGCCAGTCCCGCCAAGCCCACATGTCGCGCGGTTCCTCGAGAGGGCAGGTAGGGCAAGGCGTCCCTGCCGGGCCGCCAGTCGCTGGATCGCCGTCCTTCGCGCGAAACACGGCTCAGCGGGGACGCTTCGCCCTACCGGGCGCTGCCGCGCCTCGCTGCGGGTGAGTCAGCCATGCGTGCCGGGGGATGCTCATTCCTCTTCGCTACTTCACGGGGAAATCCGTCCCCGGCCCCGGTCGCTTTCGGAACTATTTCCCGTTAGGCCCGAAAGTTGCTAAAGTAACCACCGGCCGGTTCACAAGACGCGACTTGCGACTTTGCGAGCCTTTTCAGAAACCGCCCATGGCCATCTCCATTCCAGACATCCCCGAAGACGCGCCTTTCACCGCCGAGCAACGTCTCTGGCTGAAATCCTATCTCAGTGAACTCGTCCGCTCCCTCGCTGCGGCCGGCGCGTCGCCGCTTTCCGCCACGGCGGGGAAACCGCGTGCCCTCTTTCTTTTCGGGAGCCAGAGCGGCAATGCCCAGTCGCTCTGCGAAGGCTTCGCCGAGATCATGAATCAGGACGGATGGGGAGCCGAGGTCGTCGACATGGAAAAATACGCCACCGTCGACCTCACCGAAGAGCCGCTCGTGCTCCTCGTCACGAGCACCTGGGGCGAAGGCGATCCGCCGGACAATGCGGTCGAGTTCTGGGAAAAACTCTCCGCTCCCGACTACCCGCGGCTGGAGAAAACGCGCTATTCTGTCCTCGCCCTCGGGGATACGAACTACGCGGACTTCTGCGAGATGGGAAAACGCTTCGACGCCCGCTTCGAGGAACTCGGCGCGATCCGCATCGCCTCGCGGATCGACTGCGAGGTCGACTATGAAGACCCCGCCGAGGAGTGGTTCCGCGTCGTCACCTCGGTGCTCGACGAGATCGGGAAGGACTTTTTCACGACGACCGTCGTGGCCGATCCCGTGGCGCAGGTCGCGGTTTCTGATGCCGATGAACCCTACGGGAAAAAGAAGCCTTTCCCCGCCTTTTTGAAAGTCAGCGAAAAGCTCAACAAGGCCCCCTCCCCGCGCGACACTCGGCACATCGAACTCGTCATCGAGGGCTCGGGGCTTACTTACGAGGTCGGTGACGCGATCAGCACGATGCCGCAAAACGATGTCGCGCTCGTCGATGAGATCCTCTCGGTGCTGCCCTTCAACACGACCGTCTCCGTGACCGTGCCCGACGGCAGCAAACGCCCGCTCCGCGAGGCGCTTCTGGAGGAGTATGATGTCTGCACGATCAGCAAATCGCTTCTGAGAAAATGGGCGACCTTTTGCCGACACCCGTAGCTGATCGCCGTGCTCGAGGACGAGGACGAACTCTCGCGCATCGTCGAGGGCCGCGAGATCATCGATCTGATTTCTTCTACGAGGAGGAACTGACCGCCATGCAAAAGGCCGGTTCACTCGCGAGGCTCGAGCTGGCCTGGTCACGGGATCAGGTCCACAAGATCTACGTGCAGGACAAAATCCGCGACTGCGCGGCGGAAGTCTGGGAGTGGCTCGAGGGCGGCGCCCATTTCTACGTCTGCGGCGATGCGACCTACATGGCGCCGGATGTGGAAAGAGCCCTCTTTGATCTGATCCGGCAATATGGCGGACGAGACGACGAAGGGGCCGCCGCCTACTTGAAGGCGCTCAAGGATGAGCACCGCTACCAGCGGGACGTGTATTGAGCGCCGCGAGAGCCGCGATGCGCTCGACCGCAGGCGGATGGGTGTAATTGAGAAAGACGTAGAAGGGATGCGGGGTGAGGTTGCTGAGATTGTCCCGGCTCAGCTTCAGGAGCGCATCGGACATGGCCTGCGGATTGCCCGTCACCTCCGCCGCGTAGGCGTCGGCTTCGAACTCGTGCTTGCGGCTCATCCAGTTCCCCGCGACCGAGAGGACCTCGCTCATGGGAGTCATGAGGATACCGAAGAGGACGAGGCTGAGATAGACCGACGTTTCTTTCACGCCGAAGGCATCGAAGAGGGCGCGGTTGTTCATCATCAGTCCGAGCAGGAAAAACATCGCCCCCGTCGTGAGCGTGCCGACGACGAGCGACTTCACGATGTGCTTCTTTTTGAAATGGCCTATCTCATGCGCGAGTACTCCGACGAGTTCCGCCTCGGTGTGTTTGGCGATGAGGGTATCGAAGAGGGCGATGCGTTTGTTGTTCCCGAAGCCGGTGAAAAAGGCGTTCGACTTCGCGGAGCGTTTCGAGCCGTCCATCACGCTGACCTCTTTGAGCGGAAACTCGCATTTCACCGACATCTCGTGGATGGCCTGCTTCAGGCTGCCCTCCCCGAGCGGCTCGAATTTGTTGAAAAGCGGCATGATCCACGTCGGTGCGACGTAGGCGAGGACGAGGGAGAAGCCCGTCACGAGGATCCAGCCCCAGAGCCAGGCCATCGGCACGGTTTGGAAAATCCAGAGCAGACCGGCGAGGAGCGGGACGCCGAGGAGAGCCCCGAGGGCCGCGCCTTTGACGAAATCGCCGAGCCAGATCGCGAAAGTGGATTTGTTAAAGCCGAAACGTTCCTCGAGCCCGAAGGTGTCGTAGAGGTCGAAGGGCAGATTGATCAGCTGCAGGGCCACGACGAGCGCGCCGATGTAGAGGACGCCGGTGACGATGGGGCCGTGGCCGTAGGCGCGCACCTTTTCGTCGAGCCAGCCGAACCCGCCAAACCACCAGAAGATAAAAAGCACGACCAGCGCCACGATGCCCTCCGCTATGCCGAGGAGCGCCTTGGCGCGGGTGTAGTCCTGTGACTGCACGTAGGTCTCCTCGTCGACGAGCCCGCGAAAGGCCTTTGGAATCTCCGGTCCGAGCGACTTGAGGTTTAAAAGCGTTGCGAGCAGATCGATCTTCCAGAGGATCACGAGGGCGAGAACGATGGCGACAAACCAGCCGTTTAGTTGCATCAAGGGGTTCACTTGCATCGTCTGCGGTGTACTCCAGTGAAGGCAAAACGGCAAACGCTTTCCGACCAGGGGCGGGTATGGTAGCACTCTTCCCGTAGCGAAGGTCGTGAGACCTTCGGGCGACTGCCCGGCGAAGACGAAACTCTCACGAGTTTCGCTACCTCTTCCACGTCCTCACTTTCCCCAAAAGCGCTCTTTTCTCTGCGTCCGCTTTCCCCTATCCTCGTCCCATGCCTGCTTATCTACTCGCCCTCGACCAGGGAACGACGAGCTCCCGCGCGATCGTCTTTGACGACGGGGGAAAAACCATTGCCATTGCTCAGGAGGAGTTTACCCAGCACTTCCCCTCACCCGGTCTCGTCGAGCACGACGCGGAGGAGATCTGGGCGACCCAGCTCCGCGTCGGGCGCGAGGCATTGGAGCACGCCGGACTGAGAGCGACTGACATCGCCGCGATCGGCATCACCAATCAGCGGGAAACCTCGGTGATCTGGGACCGCTCCACCGGTGAACCGATCGGCCCCGCTCTCGTCTGGCAGGACCGACGCACCGCCGACTTCTGTCGCGAGCTCGAGGCCGCCGGCCATGCTCCGCGCATCCAGGAGATCACCGGCCTCGTCATCGACGCCTACTTTTCCGGCTCAAAGATACGCTGGATGCTCGACCAGATCGAGGGCGCGCGGGACCGGGCGGAGCGCGGTGAACTCGCCTTCGGCACGATCGATAGCTGGCTCGTCTGGAAGCTCACCGGCGGCCGTCTCCACCTCACCGACGCCACGAACGCCTCCCGCACGATGCTCTGCGACCTGCGCACGACGGATTGGAGCGAGGAAATGCTGGCGCTGCTCGAGATTCCCCGCTCGCTCCTGCCGGAGATCCGCGACAGCAGCGAAGTCTATGGAGAGACGGAGCCCGACCTCTTCGGTGCGGCGATCAAAATAGCAGGCATCGCCGGCGACCAGCACGCCGCCCTCTTCGGCCAGGCCTGCCACGCCCCGGGGATGGCGAAGAACACCTACGGCACCGGCTGCTTTGCGCTGATGCATACGGGCGAGTCCCCCATCGTCTCGCAGCACCGCCTTCTCAGCACCGTCGCCTGGCGCATCGGGGGAAAGACGGAGTATGCCCTCGAAGGCAGCGTCTTCATCGCCGGGGCGGTCGTGCAGTGGCTTCGTGACCAGCTCGGCATGATCCGCTCGTCAGGCGAGATCGAGGGCCTCGCCTCGCAGGTCGATGACAATGGCGGCGTCTATTTTGTCCCCGCCTTCTCCGGACTGGGAGCCCCGCACTGGGACAGCTACGCCCGCGGCACGATCACCGGCCTGACCCGCGGCTCGAACCGCTCCCACCTCGCCCGCGCCGCGCTCGAGGCGATCGCCTACCAGACCGGCGACGTCATCCGCGCGATGTGCGACGACGCCGGCATCCCGCTGCAGGAACTCCGGGTCGATGGAGGGGCGACCGCGAACGGACTCCTCATGCAGATGCAGGCCGATCTCCTCGGCGTGCCGGTGGTGCGGGCGCAGACGGCCGAGATCACCGCACTCGGCGCCGCCTACCTCGCCGGACTCGCCGTCGGGGTCTGGGCCGATCGTGCCGCCATCGCCGCGAACTGGGCCGAGGACTCCCGCTTTTCCCCGGGTCCCGGACAGCAGCAGATGCAGGGCCAACTCGCCGCCTGGCGCGACGCGGTGAATAGAACGCTCCGCTGAGGGAAAGGCCGCACGGAAATCTGCGTCATACCATCAGGTCGCCTCTCAACGCTCTCTTGCAATTGCGCGGTTTTTGCGAAACCTTGGAACTCCTTTCATGCGCAGCCTCCTACGATCCAAAATCCACCTCGCGACCGTCACCGAGGCGAATGTCGACTATGTCGGCAGCATCACGATCGATCTGGATCTCATCGAGGCGACCGGTCTCTGGGTCGGGGAAAAGGTCCTCGTCGTCAGCGCCACGACAGGGGCGCGGCTCGAGACCTACGTGATCGAGGGCGAAGCCGGTTCGGGCGTCATCGGGATCAACGGCGCTGCCGCCCACCTCATCAATGCGGGCGAGAAAGTCATCATCATGGGCTTCGAGATCACCGACAAACCGGTGAAACCCAGGGTCATCCTCTGCAATCGTGAGAACGGTATCGCCGAAGTCCTCAGCGAGCGCGCCGGGATGATCCTGACGGCGGAGTGAGGGTGCGCATGCCCCTCTTCCCGTAGAGGAACTTGCAAAAGTTCCCGGTGAGCCGGGCGCGCAGCAGGGAACATTGGCATGTTCCGCTACTTTGTTGCGGATGCCCCTTTTCCCTCTTCCCGCAGAGGAACTTGCAAAAGTTCCCGGTGAGCCGGGCGCCCGGCAGGGAACATTGGCATGTTCCGCTACTTTTTTTCGCATGCCCCACTACGGATTCGCAATTGCGCTGATGATGGCCTCGATCCCGCGGGTGGCTTCCGCCAGCTTTTCGAGATCGACTTTGTCAGGCGTGTCGGTCGGCAGATGGTAATGCGGATAGCGATAGGGTGCCGTGTCGGTGATCATCACCGCCGGGAAGCCCGCCTGCCAGAACGACCAGTGATCCGACCAGCCCACTCCGGGCACCTCTTCCGGGAAGACACCGCCGACGGCGGGGATGTCCGAGGCGGAATGAAAAGCCGTCTTTGCCGCATCGACGAGGTAGCGCGACGATTCGTTCCCGACAAAAGCGAGGAAGTTCCCCACCGTCGGAAACTCGCCCGGCAATCCCGGCGGGATCGTCTGGCTGCCCTCTTCCTCCGAGTAATACCCTATCGTCTCCAGACAGATCATCGCGACGATCTTCTCCTGCCGGGCGCGACAGGCCTTCGCGTAGACGAGGCTCCCCATCGACTCCGTCTGGAAGTAGGGCTGCTCTTCATTTACAAAGGCGACAAAGCGTATCGTCCGGCCCTGCGCATCGCCCGCATACGCCCGCGCCAGCGAGAGCAGCGCCGCGATCCCCGTCCCGTTGTCATTGGCGCCCGGGCTGCCGGGGACCGTGTCGTAGTGGGCCCCGACGACGATGATCTCCTCGCGACGTTCGCGACCGGGCAGCTCGGCGACGAGATTGCGCACCATTTTCCCTTCCACCTCGTAGGGATGGCGCTCCACGACATAGCCGAGATTCGCCCCGCTCAGACTCGACTCGATCCAGACCGCCGCGCTCTCGAGCTGCTCGGGCTTGCCGAGGTGACGCTCGCCGATCCGCGTCGCGAGGATCTCCAGAGACTTACCGAGGTCTTCACGATTCACCGGACGCCGGTTTAGCGAGGCCGCGTCGAGGCGAATCTCTTCATTCGGATCGAGGTCCGACTGCCTGTCGTAAAAATGACTGTTCACCATGGAAAAGACTCCCAGGAGCAATAGGCCGGCCGGCAGCCCGACAATCAAAAACCGGATAAGTCGTCCCTCTTTCATACCGTAGTGTTTACGTCCCAGGCCGAGAGAACTGCACGCGCCGCGCGCAAATGGGCTCCCCCATCGCCGAGTCGCGCGACGACCCCGGCCAGTTCCTCCTGCAAGTGTGCTCTCTCCTCATCTGAGGCGAGCAGTCGCTCCAGTTCCGCCGCGAGCGAGGCACCGTTCGCATTTTCCTGGAGAAGTTCGCGCACCACCTCGCGGTCCGCGATGACATTGACGATCCCGAGATAGTTCACCGAGATGACCCGGCGTGCGACCTGTGCGGTCAGCCACGCCACTTTATAGGTCAGGCAATACGGCAGCCCGAGACAGGCCGCCTCGAGCGTCGCCGTGCCCGAGGCCACCACCCCGACCGTCGCCCGCCGCATGATCTCGTGGCTCGACATTTCCCCGACAGCGATCGCCTCGCTCAAGCCCGCCTCGCGCACCATCTCGCGCAGTCGCTCCGTCAGCAGCGGGGTCGCCCCCGTCGTCGCAAAGCGCAGCTCCGGATGCCGAGCCCGCAGCCTCGCCGCAGCCTCGAGCATGGGCGGAAAAAGCGCCGCGATCTCCCGCTCCCGCGATCCGGGGAGCAGCGCGACGAGATCTCCCGCGCGCTCGATATCGCGCCCTTTCACCTCCTCCAGCGAATCGACGAGCGGATGCCCCCCAAAGACGGTGCGCAGGCCCGATGCCTCGTAAAGCTCCTTTTCAAAAGGGAAAATGCAGATCATCAGGTCGAGCAATTCCGCCATCGTCTTAATGCGTCCCTTCTTCCAGGCCCACACCTGAGGACTGATGTAATAGATGAGCTTGCCCGTGTAGCCCCCGTCGCGGAGACGCTTCGCGAGCCGCAGGTTGAAACCCGGGTAATCGATCAGGACGACGCCATCGGGCTGCATCTCCTGAATCCGCGCAACCGTCTCCCCCATCTTGCGGCGGAAGTAGCCGTATTTTTTCAGCACCTCCCAGAGCCCCAGCACCGCCGCCTCGCCGAGCCAGTTCTCCACCTCCGGGGCGATCGCGTGCATCTCCGGACCACCGAGCCCGTCAAAGCGCCACTCCCCCACGTCGGGAAGCGATCTCATCAACGCAGCCCCGTGGGTGTCACCACTGATCTCGCCGGATACTAGAAAGAGGGATTTCAAAATCGGGATTGTTTCAACCTATCGCAATATCCTCGGGCGGCTCGATCGGGTAGCCCCATGCCTCGAAGGAAAAACGCCAGCGTTCACGGATCGCCTCGGCGTGTTCGGGGGCAATGCGATGGACGTTGCGACTGTAGTCTTTCACGGTCCCGACGTATTCCGCGATCTCGCGCAGCCCCGCCTCTTTGCCGTCGAGCCCGAACTGATCGTAGATCCGGGCGATCTCCCCAAGAGGATCGGCGGTGATTTTTTCATAGGTCGTCTCGACGAGCTGATTCGCGGGGAGTTGGAGTTTCTCCCGGTCTGCAAGGTAGCGCCGCATGAGCCGTTCGTAAGTCTCCAGCGTGAAGCCCGGGATGTCCACGTCCTGAAACGGCTGCCAGGCAAAGGCATTAAAAAGCCGGGGGAACTTCCCACATGTCGAGCTGAAGACCGGCCACGGATTCCGGACGATATGGATAAACTTCGCGTCGGGATACATCTCCAGGATCATCTCCATCCGCGTCGTCGAGGGCGGGTTCTTGAAGAGCAGTTGTCTCCCGCCCTTCACATAACTCACCTTGCGGATGAGGAACTCGTAGTTCTTTTTAAACCGCCGCAGAGCCCCCGCAGTGACCCCGTCAAAAAAGAGCGACCGGTTGCGGTGGCCGTCCATGTCCTGAGGCAGGTAGTAGATGCTGTAGTAGCCGATCGGATTGAGGTTTCCGAGGGCCATCTCCTCCTCCTGCGGCTCGTCGAGGGCAAGCTTCACATTGTCGTAGCCGCGCGTCTTCGGCAGCGCCCGGTCAATGATGCGGCGGGCGATGCGCACCTTCGGCCCCAGCATGTCCATCGGCATCGCCGTCTCGGAAAATTTGAGAAAGCCGAACTGCGAATCGCGGCTCATCAGATTGTGCAGGTGCGTCGTGCCGCTGCGCCAGTGGCCGATGAGAAAGATGGGCGGTTTCGATGGCCTCTCCCGCCGGATCGCGGGGCCGTATTTCACCTTTTCGATCAGGGCCAGCGGGAAACGCAAAATCTGCCCCACCCAGGCGATGAAGCGCTGGTAGCGCGTCCGCGGATCCAGCCCCGGCGTGAGCAGCGCATGACGCAGGAAGACCCGCAGCCGCGCTCCCGCAAACGGGTGCAACCCGGGAGCCTTCTCACGGGCGGCTGATTCCAATGTCCATTTTTCCCCCATAGCAACGTGGATCCGATCTTAGCCGGAGTTGCCGGAACGTGCGAATTGAAAATGGATTGTGGACTCGGGTTGACGGTGCCCCGGGACTGGTAGGGCGAACCGCCCCGGTGAGCCGGTTGCGCGTGCAACCCTTGAGCGACAAACGCGGCGTGACGCGGCGGGGGGACGGTTCTCCCCGTCAGTCAGACACTTGAAGCTGGAGGTCAGATGTGCAAGAATCCGCTCTAGAGGAGAGAAGAGATGAAACATAGAGTTATCAGAAAAAATGATAGCGGTCACTGGGAAATACGGACGACCACTTTCGAAATCACACCCCGGGATGAGCGTAACAAACTGAAAGAATTTTTTGATGAAATCCGGATGAATTATCGTCTGGCCCATGGTGACATCCTGATTGACGGAACTCTGGTTTGGTCGGACTTCGATGATCACATGCTGCACTTCTACGACGACTGGGCACAGTTCACCCCCTTTTAGCCCGCTCCGCACCGTTACATTCTTAGGCAACCGTTTGGTTTGCGACCTACGGCTTTCGGCACATCCAGCATCCCCGCCGGACGTCGGCCTCCGGACGACGAACGCCGGACCGCGGGCGTCCCGCCCGCCCCAATGCCGGGCGGCCACACTCCTTGAACGCCCCCTTTATCCCGCATTCGCCACGCCCACTCCCAACAAGTCCCTCCCAAAATTCCCATTTGACTGTTCAAATGTTCCAGTCTAAAGAACCCTATGACGCCAAAGGAAGCGTATCTCGCTCTCAACCTCCTACCCCGCATCGGCCCGATCCGGGTGCGGCGGCTTCTTGAACGTTTTGAGACGCCGCAGGCCATCCTCAGCGGGAAGCGGCGCGAGCTCGTCATGGTTCCCGGGATCGGGGAGGACATGGCCGACCAGATCGGGGATTGGGAAAACCGCATCGATCTCGCCGAAGAGCAGCGCCGCATCGCCGATCATGGCATCTCCCTCGTCACCCTCGACGATGCGAACTACCCCGCAGCTCTCCGCACGATCCACGATCCGCCCTTTCTCCTCTACATGAAAGGGACGCTCCTGCCCGGCGACGCCGCCGCGATCGGGGTGGTCGGGTCACGGCGCACGACCCATTACGGGAAAGAGCAGGCGAAAAAGCTCAGCTTCCAACTCGCCCGCGCCGGGTTCTGCATCATCAGCGGTCTCGCCCGCGGCATCGACACCGCTGCGCACGAGGCAGCCCTCGCCGCGAAGGGCCGCACCATCGCGGTCCTCGGCTCGGGCATTGGCAATGTCTACCCGCCCGAGAATCAATCCCTCGCCGACCGCATCGCCGAGAGCGGGGCGGTGCTCTCGGAATTCCCCGTTCTATATGTTCCGGACAAGCAGTCCTTCCCCCTGCGCAACCGCATCGTCGCGGGCATGTCGCAGGGACTACTCGTCGTCGAAGCCCCCGCGCGGAGCGGGTCCCTCATCACTGCGAACCAGGCATTGGAGCAGGGCCGCACCGTCTTCGCCGTGCCCGGGCCGATCGACCGCCCCACCTCCGAAGGCTGTCACCGCCTCATCCAGCAGGGCGCGACCCTCGTCTGCGGAGCACAGGATGTCATCGACGAGCTGGGGATGGAGATCAACTCCCTCGGCCTCGAATTCGAACCCGAGCCTCTCTTTGCCCAGCGCTCCGGATCCGGCCCGGAAACACCAGAAAAACCCAAACGCCAGATCGAGCTCAGCGAGATCGAACGTCAGATCCTCGCCGAACTTGAGCAGGGAAACGGCACCATCGACAGCCTCGCCGACGTGACCGGGAGCCATGCCGGAAAGGTCAGTGCGACCCTCCTGCAACTCGAATTAAAGAGCCTCGTGAAGCAGTTGCCGGGGAAATACTTCACGAAAGCAAGTTGACCTTTCCCTTAAAACGGGGCACTCCGTGTCTCCGTATCCTCTTTTGCCAAGCCCATGTCGAAGTCCCTCATCATCGCAGAAAAGCCAAGTGTGGCCAACGACCTTGCCCGCGTCCTCGGCAAAGACCCGGCCATCGGAAGGTTCGAAAAGGCGGAAGATTTTTACGAAAACGACCGTTTTATCATCTCCTCGGCAGTCGGTCACCTCGTCCAACAGTCTCTCCCGACGACCGCCGAGGGCAAGAGCCTGCCGTGGAATTTCGACTGTCTCCCCGTCCTCCCGACGGTTTTTGCTCTCGAGCCGAGCGAACAGAAAGGCGGCAAATCGAGACTGACCGTGCTCAAAAAGCTGATGAAGCGCAAGGACGTCACCGAGCTCATCAATGCCTGTGATGCCGGCCGCGAGGGCGAGCTGATCTTCCGCTATATAGTACAATTCGCCGAGATCGAGAAGCCGGTCCGCCGTCTCTGGATGCAGTCCATGACCGACGGGTCGATCAAGGAAGCCTTCGCCCATCTCCGCAGCGATGCCGAGATGCGCCCGCTCGCCGACGCCGCCTACTGCCGCTCCGAATCCGACTGGCTCGTCGGGATCAACTCGACCCGGGCGATGACGGCCTTCAACAGCAAGTTCGGCGGATTCAACAAAACCCCGGTCGGTCGTGTTCAGACCCCCACCCTCGCCCTCCTCGCCGAACGCGAGCAGGAGATCGAAGACTTCGTCAGCGAAGACTATTTCGAAGTCCACGGCACCTTCGGCGTCTCCGCCGGGACGTATGCCGGGCGCTGGTTCGATCCTTCCTACAAAAAAAGCGAAGACAAACCCCACGCCCGCGCCGAGCGGCTCTGGAACAAAGCGCTCGCCGATGCCATCGTCGCCCGCTGCGAGGGCAAGACCGCCGTCGTCGAAGAAAAGAAGAAGCCCACCAGCCAGATCGCGCCGCAGCTCTACGATCTCACCAGCCTCCAGCGCGAGGCGAACGGTCGCTTCGGCTTCTCCGCCCGCCGCACCCTGCAGCTCGCCCAGTCCCTTTACGAGCGTCACAAGGCCCTCACCTACCCGCGGACCGACTCCCGCTACCTCCCCGACGACTACGTCCCCACCTCCACCGCGACCTTGGAAAAGATCTCGCGTTCCTCGGGCCGTGCCCTCTCGGACATGCCGGGGCACGCCGCCAAAGCCCTCCAGAACCGCTGGGTCACGGGAGCAAACAAGCGTGTCTTCAACGGCGCGAAGGTCAGTGA